>Ga0316607_1000198_pt1 | contig 24412 bp, 18 predicted proteins | sample MIS2016062E_MG_FD_207674 | JGI IMG/M metagenome (GOLD analysis project Ga0316607, IMG submission 207674) | Microbial mat bacterial communities from Middle Island sinkhole, Lake Huron, Michigan, United States - MIS.2016.062E | ecosystem: Environmental > Aquatic > Freshwater > Lake > Sediment...
TATCATAACCAGATTTAGGATGAGTTTTGTGCAGTTGCATTAACAGGTCGATGTAGAATTCGTAGTAGTTTTGTACTGTGGCAAAGTATGAGGTACGAAGTTCTGGGCTGGCAATTTTGGTGCGGAGATTTTCGATTATTTTGAGAGAAGATTCAATGTCATTGAGGGCTTCGGTAAGATTTCCTCGATCGCGTTTGCTAACAGCGATCTTGTAAAGGATAACAGCTTCTGTGCTAGCGTCGCCGACTGCACGACTCAGGGGAAGTGATTGGTTGTAATACTCTAAAGCTTTTTGTTTCTCTCCCAAATTAGAGTAAACACTCCCGATGTTGGTGAGGGTGGTAGCTTCCCCGCGACGATCGCCTATTGCCCGAAACAGGGGAAGAGACTGGCTGTAATACTCTAGCGCTTTCTGTTTTTCTCTCAAACGTGAGTAAACTAAGCCAATGTTGTTGAGGGTGGTAGCTTCCCCGCTGCGATCGCCAATTGCTCGTTTCAGGAGAAGGGATTCATTGTAATACTCTAAAGCTTTTTGTTGCTCTCCCAAATCAGAGTAAACAAAGCCAATGTTGTTGAGGATGCTAGCTTCCCCGTGACGATCGCCGACTGCACGAAATAAAAGAAGCGACTGGCTTAAATACTCTCCTGCTTTCTGGTTTTCTCCCAATTCTGAGTAGACAGCCGCAATGTTGTTGAGGGTGGTAGCTTCTGCTTTAGCATCACCTGTTGCCCGAAACAGAGGAAGGGATTGGTTGTAATATTCTAAAGCTTTTTGTTGCTCTCCCAAATCAGAATAGATTCTGCCGAGCACCAGAAGACTAGCAGCTTGCTCATACTTTTCTCCGGCTTCTCGATACAGTTTTAATGCTTGTTCAAACAGGGCGATCGCACCTTTTAAAGCTTCTGCTGTTCCTTGCCGGTAGAGTTGTAGTCCTTCCTTTAATGCTTTTGCAGCAGCATCGTTACTGTTAGTTTGTGCCGTTTGTGTGGCTTCTTCAACGGGCACGGCTGCTGAAACTGGCTGACTTAATTGAAGCGAAAGTGCGATCGACATACCGGCGAAAACCCATAGAGTGCGATCGAACATAACCAGCCCTTTTGTATTAGATTCAATCTTACGCATTAAAAACCCTCTCTCAGATCTGCTATTCTCTTCCTTCGCGCCCTTTGCGCCTTCGCGGTTCCATCAAAAAACTCCCTCACAAATCATTTAAAACTGTCACATAAATTCCCCATATTTAGTGCCCCTTAACCGGATGTTGACCATAATAAGGCAAAGCATCCGACCAATCAGGACGAAGACCCATTTGCCACTCCAAATAAGCCAACTCTAACACACCATAAACCGACGAACCCAACTCGCTGCCCACTTCAATCAACCGATAGGAATCCCCCCAAGTTTCCAACTTTTCCTGCCAAGATTCAGGAGTCATCACCGTATCAGGAAACAACTCAGTCAAACCCGAATCTTGGTTAACCGAATAAACAGCCCCAAATAATTGACCCCGCTGTGCAGGCATTTGCAGCGCGATATTCAAAAGCCCCCCCTTGCTAAGGGGGGGTTGGGGGGGTTGTGCCCAAGCAAAAGCCGCCAAAGTTGAGATAGCAAAAATCGGAATATCCAACTGTTGAGCCAAAGTCCGCGCCGTCACCATACCAATGCGAGTGCCCGTGAAACCTCCGGGCCCCTTCGCCACAGCAATAAAAGCCAAATCTGCCCAAGTTTGCGGCTGGATAAACTCGACTAAATACTGATGCAAATGAGTTGCTAAATCGCGATCCAAATTCCAAGTTGCATAGCGATAGTCACCTGCAAAATTGCTGATGGCTAAACCAAGTTGACGACTAGCTGTGTGCAGGGCTAAGCCGTATTTTTTAACTGATGTTGGGTCTTTGGGATGGCTATTCATTATTTATTGATAATTTTCCTTGATAAAAAACAGAGGAGAAGCTACAACTAAGCAAGCCAAAAGAAAGCCAAATATTCCCGTATTTAAAATCCTGGAATTTCCCATGCTTCCGGCCATCAGAAACAACAATACTAAAGTTGCAAATAAATTATTATTCGCAAATTCTTTCTTTTGGGAAACTTGATATTTGACAACCATAAAACCCGCTGAAATTATCAGGGCAAACATAGCATTAAAAATCACTATTTGAGAGCCAAAGATAAACCAAACTAAGGCAAACATTAGTAAGTCTATCCAAAAATCTTTAGTTCTCAATTTGGGCAACCAAAAATCTTTGGTAGCAAGGGGCGCGATTTGCTTGGCTAAGTTATTATGGTGCAGCCGAATGATTTTATTTCTTAACTGAATCTTAGGGTCAATTTGCAATACTTGCTGCCACTCTGGCGCGCGGGAATTATGGACTCTTCCTAACAGCTTGACTGCTGCGACTTTATTTAATTGCAAATCGGTGAGTCTGGTGGTAATTATGTGAGATAAGTGGGGATAATAAACGGGATTGTCTGGAGTTCTGTTGATGACGATATTGAGCTTGTGCTTAGCTTGATTAACTTGAATGATCACATTGTAGGGGGCGATCGCATCTTGCAAAGCTTGCTGAATTTCGGCTTGCTCTTGACGAGTGAAAAGCGACACACCGGGCGCAGGTGTAACCACCCGTTCTGAGGTCGTTTCCGGCGCGTCTAAAACAGGCGAAGTCTCTAAATATGGTTTGGGGTTCAACTGCCGGATGACGGCTGATGCTGAATTATAGCGCCGATTGGTGGCACTTTGGAGCATGGTATCAAGGATGCAGCCGAAATCATCGCTAACAGCCGTTTTCAAATAATTTCGCCAAGCCCAAGCATCCTCTGTACTGTCGAACAAATCGAAGGGGGTAATTTCAGTCAGCAAGTGAATACAAGTGACACCCAAGCTGTAGATATCGCTGGCAAAAACTGCCTTACCCATCAGTTGTTCTGGGGCAGTATAAGCAGCACTTCCGATGATTGTACCAGTTGGCTGCAATCCCGGTGTTGTTACTTTTTTAGCAGCCCCAAAATCTACTAGGAAAATATCTTTTTGGAAAGGAGAGGGTAGAAAGGAATTTTCTAATGATGCTAAAGGGGTTGGAGACAGTCGGCGACGAATGATGTTTTCTGGTTTGATGTCGCGGTGAATGACTTTTGATTTGTGGATAAAGTGGAGCACTGGTAATAAATCATTGAGCAATTGTCGAATTTGATTTTCGGTGAATGCTCCTTTTTGTTCTAATTCTTGGGCTAGGTTTTTGCCGTCGATAAATTCTTGTACTAAATATTGTCTGCCGTCTTGTTCAAAATGTGCTAGTAATTCTGGAATTTGGGGATGTTTGCCTAATATTTCTAGCTGGGCTGCTTCTTGCTGAAATAGTTGAGCGGCTTTTTCGGCTGCGTTTTTTTGGGGTAAAGATTGCTTGATTACGCACTGCGAGAAAATTAGAGGTTTGGTTTCATCTACTGCTAGGAATGTTCGACCAAAACCGCCTTGTCCGATCGGCTTTATGGTACGGTAGCGAGATGCTGGCGAGGCTTGTGCGTCAGGAATTAACAATAATTTTGAGCCGCAACTTTGGCAAACTTCTGCATCACCGAGGTTTTGCGGATTTTGACAATTTGGGTTTAAGCAATAGCTCATTTGATTTTAGATTTTAGATTTTAGATTGGGGAATCGGGAATTGGGAATCGGGAATCGGTAATTGGGAATTAGGCATCGGGAATTGGGAATTGGGCATCGGGAATTGGGAATTGGTTGCTATAGCCAAAAAATTATAAAAAACCTAGGACAAATAACAACCAACAACCAACAACCAACAAATAACTAATGACTAATGACTAATGACTACTGACTACTGACTACTGACTACTGACTTAAGTTGGTACAAGTTCGCCCGGCCGCAATGCAGCCCATTTGCCGATTTCTTGCTTGAAACTTTGACAACCGACTACATCCCATTCCATTTCTACTTCATCTTGGCGGGGGCGGATGTTGACGTTGATTGTCGGTTCTACGGCATCGAAATCGGGTGTTTCGGTGAGGTGAGGCTGTTCGTGCTGTCCTTCTACGGCGTGGTAGGTGAAGCAGCGATCTACATAGTGGCAGTTAACACAAATACACATTCTTGATATCCTCTGTGAATTTCAAAAAGATTGGTGAAATTTGAGCTTTCTGTTAATCTAGCGTAGCAAGAGTTTTATTGTTGTAAGTTTATTTATTTTTGTTGCGATGTCGAATAGTTTACCACCTCCATTATCTCCTGATTCTTGGCCGTTTGATTTGGAACTGCTGACGCCACCTGTTTATTTGGTGGGCGGTGCGGTGCGGGATGCGCTGCTCTTGAGGCGATCGCCTTATTTTGATTTGGATTTTGTTATGCTAACACGGGCGGTGAAGACTGCTCGAAAAATTGCCGATCGCACCAAAGCTGGGTTTGTCTTATTGGATGCGGAACGCCAGATTGCGCGGGTAGTGTTTGCGGGCGGTACGGTGGATTTGGCGCAAGCTGAAGGGGGGAGTCTGGAGGGGGATTTGTGGCGCCGGGATTTTCGGATTAATGCGATCGCCTGGAATCCTTTTACCGGAGAAATCATCGATCCGGTGGATGGTCAAACTGACTTGCGGCTGGGTTTGGTGCGGATGATTTCGCGGTCAAATTTGGAAGATGATCCGCTGAGGTTATTAAGAGCGTACCGTCAAGCGGCGCAGTTGGGTTTTGCGATCGAACCGGAAACTCAATGTGCGATTCGCGAATTAGCGCCGTTGTTGAGTCAGGTAGCGGTAGAACGGGTGCGGACAGAATTGGGTTATTTGTTAAGCAATCCTAACGGCGTACCTTGGATTTGTCGCGCTTGGGAAGATGGTTTGTTTTCGATTTGGTTTGAAAGTGCGATCGACCGTTTTGATACTTTCACAAAAATTGACGCATCTGCTGCGAATTTAGCCGCAATTTATCCAGATTTTGGTAAAGAATTTTATCGCCAGATTCGAGATACAATTAAAACGCCGTTGTTGGCTGTCGCCAAGTTAGCTATTTTGGCAGATTCTGACCCGACAATTGCTGAAACCCAGTTGCTACGGTTAAAGTATAGCAATGCAGAGATTAAAAGTGCGATCGAGCTTTTGAAATACTTGCCAAAATTGCAACAAAAGGCAATTTCCGAGATGTCTTTGCGAGAACAGTATTTTTTGTTTCGAGACGTGGGAATAGTCTTTCCAGTTTTAGCAGTTTTGGCTGTAGCCGTGGGAGTTTCCCTGGATGAAATTTCACTGTTAATTAATCGCTATCTCGATGCGGGCGATATAGTTGCTCATCCGACGCAATTAGTTAGCGGCAATGATTTAATGGAATATTTAAGTTTACCAAGAAGTCCGCGCATTGGTCAACTATTAATGGAAATTCAATTAGCGCGTGTCGAGGGGATAATTTCTACTCGCGAAGACGCGCTGAAATTGGCGAAAGAGTTAGTGAATTAGTCATGGACGCAGAAACCGGGTTTTTTACGGAAATACTGCATTTGAGACTTTAACACTGATAAAAAACCCGGTTTCTTTGATATTCATGCGTAAATCCTGTGAATGTTAGCTGATATTAAATGATCCTGCTTACAATCTTCACAACGTACTAAGCCTGTTCATTTATACTTGCTATTAATTCTTCCGGCAAGTCAAACTTCCCATCTGCACCAGATTCAAACTCAATAACTTTCAACACAGCATCAATATTCAGCGGCCCGTAAATATGAGGGAATGAATCTCCGGCGGCATCTTCATATTTGATTTCAGATTGCACTTTCCCAGAATCAATCCAAAGCAAAAGCAATCCTTTTTTGCCAACAAAGAACTTATTGGCAGATTTAACAACTTGCGGCAGTGTTGAACAGTGGATGAATCCTTCAGAATCTAGGGTATCACCGCGATAGGATTGAAGCTGTTTTGCTTCTTCCCACTGTTGGCTTTGAGTGATGTGAAATATAATGCTCATAATTGGATAAGTTTAACGTAAAACGGTCTTCTTTTAGATACCCGACTTCTTGAATAAGTCCGGGTTCAGCTTTCCCAGCCAAAGCTTGGAAGATTAAAGGACTAAAGTCCTAACTACAAACTTAGCACGGAATCAGTACATCCGATCGCCCTAATACTCTCATATCTTCCTCATCGAGTTCCACAGGTGTACCGCTGCGAATCAATTCCACAAAATCCTCATTAGGAACCATGATACACAAAGCATACAAACGTTCACTGCCCGTATTTTCAATTACGTGAGTGCTGGTTGGAGGCACTAACAAACTATCTCCAGCCCTAATACTAACAGTTTTGCCGTCACAGGTTGCTCGCCCTTCTCCCTTGAATACAAAAAACATTTCTACTGCGAATAAATGTCGGTTCGGAGGAGTTTTGCCGCCGACATCAAAAATCTCGATACAAACCGTTAATGAACTATTAGCCGTTACCGGATCGAAGACAATCGCTAATCTATTAGTATCCTGCGGACTAATGCGAAATGCTTGGTAGTCTTGAGGAGACTTAACCACTGGAATCATGCACTGATTTGTCATTGTTTTTTATTGTTAGTTGTCTGTTATGTTGCTGATGTCATTAGTAGGTAAAGCTAATTTTTGGTGAGCTCCCCGACTTCTCAAAGAAGTCGGGGAGCTGGGTATTCTAATAGACCTCTCCAATAATTATTGTGGAACAGGCATCTTGCCTGTTCAAGACAGGCTTTTCTGGAGATGTCTAATGACTGATGACTGATGACTACTATTTAATTGCTTCTAACATAGCCTGAGAATCCGACAAAAAACCAAAACATTGTTTGACGTTATACAGAGTAGCTTGCCAGCAATAATCTGGCGATGTCGTAGCAGTACAATCTTTGACCAAAATGCAGTCATAACCGAGAAAATTAGCATCTTGCAGCGTAGTCATAACGCACTGATCCGCGTTTACTCCTCCAAAGAAAAGTGTACTTCTGCCCAGGTTTTTCAGAATACTATCTAAAGGAGTATCCCAAAAGCCACTCATCCGATATTTATCAACGCAAATATCCTCTGGTTTCTGTTCCAATTCATCGACAACTTGCGCCGCCCAACTCCCCGCAGTCAAAACTGGTGCGCCGTTTTTTGGCAGCGGATCTCCCAAACCTACGCCGTCGCCTGTGGGATTATAAACGTGACGGGAAGCTGCACTAATATTGAGCAAATCGGGGCGGTTTCCCCAGTTGATCCAAATAATTGGAATTGCGTGCGATCGCAATTTTGGCAGTAAATTGTTTAAAGGATTAATGGGAGTTCTGGCGGGCGTTACATCTACGCCAATATGTGCTAACCAACCGTCGGGATGACAGAAATCATTTTGCATATCTATCACCAACATTGCAGATTTTGCCAAATCCACACGCAGGGTTTTAGTTTCTGTTTCCAGGGTAACAATTTTGGGCTCAAGTTGCGATCGGGTGATGTCGGCAATTTTGGCATCAACTTTCCAAGCAGTCGGTGGCACGCCCAAGGTACGGAGAGAATCAGGATTCATATTTATTGACCTCCAAAAAAAAGTGATTTGAGAACTATTTATTGTGACTAACTTGTGATAACCTAAATATTGGCTAAAGTTAAGTATCTTAAGGAATTCTTTGAGACTTCTCAGGATTATTAACTTGAATGTAGTTTTGCGATAGTTCGGTTCACCCTGGCTAATAATACAATAAAAAGAGATCTGAATGTACTAAAAGGATAAAATAGTGAGACAGCATTTTTTTGCCCTATACTGTTTTGTAAATATATGTGATCTGGAAAAAATCCGTCTAGCTGGGGCTTGACTTGGAAGAGACAGAGAGTTTGACGGCAAACATTGAGATGCAACTCAAAAACATGACAATCAAGAGAGGTTATTAAATAATGGTCAGCAATGTAGGTGTTTACGATGTTATCTGCTTCGGTGATGAAGTTCCAGGGGTTCTAGCTGCTATTTCGGCTGCCAGAGAATATCGGCGCAGGACAAATCGGTATCCGCGAGTTCTGCTAATGTCCAAAGGAAGTTTACAGGAAGGAATTGGCGGGCATTTAGTAAGAGGCAGACTTTCTTATTTAGATAGAAGCCAGATTAGCCTAGAAATTCAAAAATCTTTAGGTATAGAAACCTTTGGTTCACCGGCGGCTATTTATAAAGAATTCCTGCAAAAATCCGGTGTGATTTGGATTGCACTTGATCCCCAAAAAGCCCATGCAGCGCTTCAACAAATGCTGTCACAAGCTCAGGTAGATATCCTCAGCAGAGTCGAAATTAAATCCGTCAGCAAACAAGGTAAAAAAATTGCTAGTATAACTACATCTAAAGGCACTATTTACACCGGCAAGCAGTTTATTGATGCCACTGTCAATGGTGAATTAGCTCAAGCTGCCGGCGTGAACAAGCTGAAGGGATTTGAAACATTTGGCATTCCTTACTCGGAACTTCCAGTCACCCTCATTTTTGAAACCGTAGGAATCAGTACAAGAAGACTGAAAGAACTCGATTATACCTATCTAAAACGCTTCACAAACATTGCGGATTTAGAGGCTAAAAATTTGCTGCTGCACGCTGCTAGTATGGATACCAAGCTAGCAGAAAAACTCCGCATGGAAATGCTCGATACCAGAGGAAATCTCAAAACTCTGTGGGCTGGTACTGATTACATCGATGTTCGCTCACCGGCTCTGTCTGCATCTTATCACTCTTTTAGAGGAACAAGACTATTGTTTCCTCAAACCAGTGCAATCTTAGATGAAGGAAATATAGCAATACTTCCGGGAGAAAAACTTTCTTGGAATGCACTTTTATTTGCAGTCAACAGCAGCGAAGCAGAAGCCTTGGCAAATAGTGGAGGAAAACCCACTCCTAGGATGCTACAAGAGATGTCATTTGTGGTAACTTGGCTGAAGAGTTTGGGAGCTACTTCTGTGATTTCCGCTTCAGAACTTTATATCAGACACGCTGGCAATATTACGGGAGTTGTGGAACCTTTAACTGGCGCACAAATGCTGTTTGGTGGCGTACCTGCTAAGGAGGCACTGGCAACATTTAGCTATCATTTTGATGTCCGCGGAGGCATCATAGGTATTGGCGAGAAAGCGCATAGCCAAGGGTGGTTCAAAAGTCTCAGTTTTAAACCGCCTACCTTCAATGTTGGCATCCGCCACGCATTAGTTAAAAACGTTCCTAACCTGGCAGTGGTGAGTCCGTGTTCGGGATTTGAAGGGTTTGCTTGTTCTGTCGGCAGAATTGTTGAATTCAACGTCGCAGTTGGTCAAGGTGTCGGTATCGCGGCTATTCATGCCATTCTCACTAATAAAAATTTAGCGGATGTATCTAACGGAGAAGTGAGGCAAGTTCTCGTTGCAACAAATCAATTACCTAAGATTTTTGGCGTGGCCAACAATTCTGAAGGAACCCTACTGGCGCAATTCGAGGGTCTTTTTGATTCGAGTTATATTGCGTAATTTATATAGTAGTAAGGTGCGCCCATAAGCACCCTACGAGTAGAGTAGTAAGGTGCTTATGGGCGCACCCTACGAGTAGAATCTATGGGTCTATGACTATTGTTATACAGTGAAATAAAATTTCCAAAATGATCATGTTTGCGAACAAATTGACTATAAAACTGCACGGATGGCGGCGGATACTGGCTTTAATACTTGCTTTCGCGATCGCACTTATTTCCGCCGCGATTTTCTCCCCCTGTCTCTCGGCTCAAACTCCGCCAAAAAATCCCAGAAAAACAGAATTGCGTGGCGTCTGGTTGACTAACATTGACAGCGATGTTTTTTTCTCGCGCAAAAACGTAACTGACGCTGTAAATAGACTGGATGAACTCAACTTTAATACCATCTATCCCACGGTTTGGCAAGGTGGCTATACCATGTATCCCAGCGCTGTAGCCAAACGAGTATTCGGAAAGTCGATCGACCCTTCACCCGGATTACAAAATCGAGATGTTATCAAAGAAATTATCACACAATCTCATCTCAAAGGTATAGCTGTAATTCCGTGGTTTGAGTTTGGTTTCATGGCTCCGGCAGACTCTGAATTAGCCAGACTTCATCCCGACTGGCTGGCCAGGCGACGCGACGGTTCAACTATTTGGAAAGAAGGCACAAATGACCGAGTTTGGCTCAATCCATTTCATGCCGAAGTACAGCAATTTATCCTAGATTTAATTGTGGAAATTGTCGATAAGTACGACCTAGATGGCATCCAATTCGACGACCATTTTGGCTTACCAGTTGAATTTGGCTATGAACCAACAACAGTGTTAATGTACCAAAAAGCCCTTAAAAGCCGTCCCGCCAATGACGCCCGCGAAACCTTCTGGATTCGATGGCGTGCTGACAGAATCAACGACTTTATGGCGCGAGTTTTTCACGCCATCAAATCCCGCAAACAAAAATGTATTATCAGCCTCTCACCCAACCCTTTACACTTCGCATTACCGGCCCACTTGCAAGACTGGTTTACCTGGGAAAGACGCGGTTACATCGAAGAAATTGTGCTGCAAGTTTATCGCAGCGACATCAAACGTTTTAATACCGAACTAGAACGAGAAGAACTGATCCTAGCCAAAGCTCACATTCCAACTGCGATCGGCATTTTAACAGGATTAAAAAATAGTTCTGTTTCGCTTAAACAAATTCAAGAGCAAGTCCAATCAGTGCGAAAAAGAGATTTTGCAGGCATCTCATTCTTCTTTTATGAAAGCTTGTCAAGTTGGGGAAAGGAAACCCCCGAACAGCGAAATGCAGCATTCCGAACCTTCTTTCCCACAAAAATAGAGCGCCCCTCTGTTTAAAATATGGTACGATGGTTTTAGGTGTTGTAGATAGTCGTAAGAGCTTGATTTTTCCCCTCGGATTTTTGATGACTCATGCAGAAGGAAGAAACAATTCCCAGTTCCCAATTCCCAGTTCCCAATTCCCAATTCCCAATTCCCAATTCCCAATTACAAAATTATGAATGTCATTCCAGCGATCGACCTATTGGATGGAAAATGCGTCAGACTCTATCAGGGAGACTACGCGAAGTCGCAAACTTTTAACGACAACCCCGTCGCAGTCGCCAGACAGTGGGTCAACGAAGGCGCAACCATGCTGCATTTAGTAGACCTCGACGGGGCCAAAGCAGGTCATCCCGTCAACCAAGCAGCCATTGAAGCCATTGTCAGAGCCGTTGATGTTCCCTGTCAAGTAGGAGGCGGAATGCGCGATCGCACTTCCGTTGCTGCTATCCTAGATTTAGGCGTTCGGCGGGCGATTCTCGGTACCGTCGCTGTCGAACAACCGCAATTAGTCGGTGAATTGTGCGCCGAATTTCCCGGTCAAATTCTCGTCGGCATTGATGCCAGAAATGGTAAAGTTGCAACTAGAGGATGGCTAGAAACATCGGCAGTTTTAGCAACAGAATTAGCACAGCAAATGGCAGAATTAGGTGCTGCTGAAATTATTTATACCGACATTCACCGCGATGGTACAATGGAAGGCCCGAATTTGGAATCTTTGCGGGAAATTGCTAAGGCCATTTCGATTCCGGTGATTGCTTCCGGTGGCGTTAGTTCAATCGCAGATTTGTTGAGTTTGTTGGCTTTGGAACCAATTGGTGTCAAAAGTGCGATCGTTGGTAGAGCCATTTATACTGGAGATATCTTGCTAAAAGAAGCAATTCAAGCAGTAGGTCAAGGGCGATGGCAAGATGTTCCCCCAGATTTGGGTTCTTCAAGTTTTGCTTGATAGTAATTCCCTCAGCGAATTATGACTTATCCCCACATTCCCGACTTCTTGAAAAAGTCGGTAATTTAACAGAAATAGGAATTACGCACTCTGACCAAAGAAACCGGGTTTTTTACCGAATCTGCTGGCTACAACAGGTCTTTTCCTGAAAAACCCGGTTTCTGCGCGCCAGCGTAATTCCTCATTGTTCTTATCATCACCTCACTCATGTTTGTGAACCATACAATTACAGCTTTAAGTTCTGGGATGGCATCCCTAGTTGCTCCCATACCTTTGTTAGCAACCGTAGAAGCCGAATATTCTCCCATCGTCCTCAGCGGAGTTTTACTTAGTTTAGTCGTGATTTATCTCGCCAGTAAATTAGGCGCCGAAGTAGCTAAAAACTTCGATTTTCCCCCTGTTTTGGGTGAATTAGTCGCAGGGGTAATTGTCGGAGTATCGGCCTTACACCTCATCGTCTTTCCCGAAGCTGGGCTGTCAGCCTCAGACTCTGGGATTATGACTGTTTTGCAATTAATTAATCATCTCTCCCCAGCCGCCGTCACCAGTATCTTTGAATCCCAGAGTGAAGTCATTTCAGTGCTAGCTGAATTAGGCGTGATTATTCTGTTGTTTGAAATTGGCCTAGAATCGGATCTCAGACAACTTAAGGAAGTCGGAATTCAAGCTGTTGTTGTCGCCTGTGTTGGCGTGGCAGTTCCCTTTGCCGCCGGTACTGCGGGCTTGATGATTTTCTTCCATACTGCGGCGATTCCAGCGATTTTTGCCGGGGCGGCTTTGACGGCAACTAGCATTGGCATTACATCGAAAGTTTTGTCGGAATTAGGACAACTGAAATCTAAAGAAGGTCAAATAATTGTCGGTGCGGCGGTGATTGATGATGTCCTAGGAATTATTGTCCTAGCTGTTGTTGCTAGCTTAGCTAAAACTGGTGAAATTGATGTGGTTAATGTCATTTATTTGATTGTTAGTGCCACTGCTTTTTTGCTCGGTTCCATTCTGTTGGGTGGTTTTTTCAACAAAACCTTTACTGGGGTTGTAGAGACACTCAAAACTCGTGGCAATATTGTGATTCCGGCATTTATTTTTGCCTACTTCATGGCATTTCTGGGCAATGCAATCCATCTGGAAGCGATTTTGGGTGCCTTTGCTGCGGGCTTGGTTTTGGATGAAAGCGATGCGCGTAATGAGTTGGATGAATTGGTGAAACCTATCGCCGATTTACTTGTACCCATCTTCTTTGTGACGGTGGGAGCCAGGGCGGATTTGGGAGTTTTGAACCCCACAGTCCCGGATAATCGGGCGGGACTTTTGATTGCTGTTTTCTTGATTTTGGTGGCGATTATTGGCAAGTTAGTTACAGGCTGGGTGGTTTTTGGTCAGCCGGGAATTAATCGATTGGCGATCGGAGTGGGGATGATTCCGAGGGGAGAAGTCGGATTAGTTTTTGCCGGCATCGGTTCGGCGAGTGGGGTTCTTGATAAACCGTTGGAAGTCTCGATTATTATCATGGTGATTCTGACGACTTTTTTGGCTCCGCCATTTCTGCGGATTGCTTTTGGTGAACCGGCAGAACCTCCAACTACAGGAGCACCTTCTAAGGAGCAAATCGTTTGATTGAGGGAATTTGAGTTGAGGGCGATCGACTATTCTGAAAACACAAATGTCGATCGTCCAAATTGTTTTAGCCGTAAGTCCTAAGTTGTTAGAAGCGGCTACAATTTCATTTTCAACTGATAACAATTGTCAGCGAGTTTAATCAGTTCGCCCAGGCCCCAAGTACCTTGATCGTTCAAAAGTTCCGCTAGTTGATTCGGGATGGCTTCTAGGCCCAGAAATGCCCCGCTAATGGCACAAGACATTGCTGCGGTCGTATCCACATCGCCACCGACGGCGATGCTAGTACAAAGAGTTTCCCAGTAATCTTCAGGCGATCGCAAAAACGCATACAAACTCCACAAGACGCTACCGACTACAAAGGGCGAAATTCCTTGCCAAGAGCGATCGTAGTTTAACGGGAGTCCAGCTCTAGAAATCAACTCTACGGCTGATTCTGGGGGCAATTTGACCCATTCAATCAAATCTTTCAGCAACGCGGCAAAGGAAGAATCAACTTCTCCTACCCAGTCGCTCAGTTGGCCGAGAAATGGCTCAGTTTCAATAGTTGCAGATTGCAGGGCGATCGCCACGGCACCGGCGATCGCCACAGCCCCCGCAGAACACCGCGAATCTTGATGGGTGATGCGCCCTTGATCGCAAGCAGCTTGCACAAGCTGAGACGGGCGATCGTAGAATATTAAGCCGATCGGTGCAGCCCTCATAGCACTACCATTACCAGCACTGGGAGCAGGAGTACCAGCTTCTTGCCAAGCAACGCCCCGGATTAGGCGGTTTGCAGCTTCTTCAGTCGATCGACCGCGCCCGACAATGCGCTCTTGAGCGAAAATGTCAGCAATACGGGTGGCGTAGTCGCTGGGGTCGAATTCGCCACAAGCGAGATAACTTTGGAGGAGTTCGCGGGCGAGTTGGGAATCGTCGGTGTATTGACCAAAAGGAAAGCCGAAGCGATCGCGATCCTTGATTTTTTTGAGTCTAACTTCATAGCTAACAAAATTTTGGCAAACTTCGGGCGGATAGCCTTCAACTCTACAGCCTATAGCATCGCCGAGGCACTGACCGATCAGACAACCTCTAAATTGTTCTGGACGCGGTACTGTCATTTATCTAGCTTTAAGTAGGTCGATCTAATCTTATGTTAAATCCCCAATACTATCTGGAGAAGTTCAACTATGTCCCGCCTATCTTCCACTCTACTTTTTGCTTTATTGTTGCTATTTCCCACTGCCACTCTCGCTCAAATTGTCCCCGATCGCACTCTGGGAACTGAAAATTCCCGTACAGTATCCGACACCATTAATAACTTACCATCTGACCGCATTGAAGGCGGTGCAACTCGCGGTGTTAACTTATTTCACAGTTTCCGCGAATTCAATATTGGTGAAGGCAGAGGCGCTTATTTTGCCAATCCCAACGGCATTGCTAACATTTTCACCCGCGTTACTGGTGGCAGTCCTTCCAATATTTTAGGAACATTAGGAGTACAAGGAAACGCCAACTTATTTTTACTTAATCCCAAAGGAATTGTCTTCGGCCCCAATGCTAGGTTAGATTTACGTGGCTCATTTTTAGGTGCAACTGCTGATAGCATTGTTTTTAATAATGGCTTTGAATTTAGCAGTGCTAATCCCAGCGCAGTGCCATTATTAGCGATTAATATTCCTGTGGGTTTAAGATTTCGAGAAAATCCCGGCACAATAGTCAACTCTTCCCAAGCAATTGGTCCCACACCAACCTTACCGCCACTTCCCATAGAAATTCCTGTTTCTAACAAACTCGGTTTAGCAGTAGACCCCGGTCAAACTTTAGCATTAATTGGAGGTGACATTCAATTAAACGGCGGCAATTTAACAGCTTATACCGGACAAATTCTTCTGGGTAGCGTCAAAAGTCCAGGTTTGGTGCAATTTGAACCAACGGCTTTTGGTCTGAATTTAAACTACAGCAATATTCAGAACTTCGGCAATATTGAAATGAACAGTGCATTGATAAATACCAGCGGATTAGGAGGTGGAAAAATTGACATCAGAGGCTCAAACGTCACCGTCAGCAGTTCGGGAATTTATAGCCTGACACTGGGAAATATTGATGGTAGAGCGATTGACATCAACGCCCAAAACTTGCGAGTAGATAGAGGGTCACAAATTCTCAGTCCTACACTGGGAGATGGGAAGGGGAGCAATATCAACATCCGCGCTACTGACTCAGTAGAAATGATCGGGCTGGGAATTGAAGGCTATCAGCGGGTTTACAGCCAATATGTGGCATCTGGAACAGTCAACCCTTTTGACCGGCAAATTGTTCTGAACGCTGGGACTGTTGGCACTGGAGTGGCCGGAGACATTAACATTGACGCTGGACGGCTGCTGATGCGCGATGGAGTAGTGGGCGGTAACCTCACCTTTGGTGCTGGAAATGGCCGAAATCTGACAGTCCGCGCTAATAGCGTCGAGATCATAAGTTCAGTGTTTAACAACGGAACAACTCGCGGAAGTACCGGCCAAGGCGGCAGCATAACTGTTGAGGCCCAACGGTTAATCATGCGCGATGGAGCCAATCTCGTCAGCATCAGCCGCAGTGATGGAGCATCGGGGAATATCGCGATTAAAACCAATGAATCTGTAGAATTGTCGGGGAGTCTCCCGGTCAGTACGGCACAAACTGTGCTTGGCACTAACTCTTTTGATGGGAAGGGGAAAGCCGGGGATATTACCATCGACACTAAGCGGCTGAGTGTTTCTGATGGAGCCGTAATTAGTTTATCGACGGGTGCGATTATTGGCCAAGCTGTGTTTTCTACAAGTGGGGGGCCTGGAGGAAATTTAACTGTGAGAGCTTCAGAGTCGATCGAAGTGAGCGGCGTGTCTGGAGTTTTGGGGAATGCAGGCTACGCGCCGAGTGCTCTGGGTACTCAAACTACAACCTCTGGTAGAGGTGGAGATATCCGCGTCTCTACGCCCATGCTCACTCTGCGGAATGGGGGGATTATTTCTGCGGCTGCTTTGGGTGCAGCAGATGCGGGAGATATTACAATTAATGCCGATCGCATAGAAGTGCAAGGCATCGCGAGTAACGGTGGCTTCAGAAGTAAAATTGAGGCTTCGACTGGCACTGCTTATACTGTTGTCAATCCCAACGCTACGGGGAATGCGGGTTCGTTGAATTTGAATGTAAATCGATTGATTGTCCGGGATGGCGCAACGGTTAATGTTCAGGCTTTGGGAACAGGGCGATCTGGAAATATTAACATTGTAGCTAACTCGATCGCCCTGGATAACAAAGCCAGCATTGACGGTACAACTGTATCTGGTACGGGGGCAAACATTAACCTCAAAGCGCGAGACATTCAGTTGCGGCGCGGCAGCAGAATTACAACGGATACAGGTAGTTCTGACGGTGGAAATATCAGAATTAATAGCGATATTCTCGCTACTCTTCCCAATGAAAATAATGATATTACAGCTAATGCTCGCACAGCTACGGGAGGCCAAGTTACGGTGAATGTCCCGAATGTCTTTGGTTTTACTGCCATTAATCGCGATCGAGCCAGAAGTAGTTTAGGATTAAATGATGCTGAATTTGCCGCCTTACAAGTGAATCCAACTTCTTTACTTCCCACTAGCGATATCGCCGCCATTTCTCAACAGGCTGGCCCAGCTTTACAAGGGGCAGTAACTTTTAGCACTGCTGGTGTAAATCCCGCTTCTGGGTTAGTAGAATTGCCGCAAAATATTGTCGATCCAACCACATTAATTGCTGCTAATCCCTGCATAGAAAGGGAAGAGGATGAGTTTACTGTTACTGGTAAAGGGGGAGTACCACCGAGCCCTAATGATGTCCTTAGTAGCGATTCTGCTCAGTTTAGTTGGGTGGAATCAGCGGTAGGTGGAAGTCAGAAAACAGAAGGTAAAAGGGCAGAAATAGAAATCCAGCCAAAGGCAGTTATTCCGGCTCAAGGTTGGGTGATAGATGATAAAGGACAAGTAACGCTTGTAGCGTACAATTCAACGGCTCAAGTTCCGCAGCGCTCAAGGCGAGCTTTGTCTGTTTGCACACCACGCTGAAATGCGGTTGATTGGAACGGAATTATGTCATCCTGAGCGTAGCGAAGGATCTCGCTCAATGCTTCGCTGCGCTCACCATGACAAAATAGGCGCTCACCACGCTGAAATGCGGTTGATTGGAACGGAATTATGTCATCCTGAGCGTAGCGAAGGATCTCGCTCAATGCTTCGCTGCGCTCACCATGACAAAATAGGCGCTCACCATGCTGAAATGCGGTTGATTGGAACGGAATTATGTCATCCTGAGCGTAGCGAAGGATCTCGCTCAATGCTTCGCTGCGCTCACCATGACAAAATAGGCGCTCACCATGCTGAAATGCGGTTGATTGGAACGGAATTATGTCATCCTGAGCGTAGCGAAGGATCTCGCTCAATGCTTCGCTGCGCTCACCATGACAAAATAGGCGCTCACCACGCTGAAATGCGGTTGATTGGAACGGAATTATGTCATCCTGAGCGTAGCGAAGGATCTCGCTCAATGCTTCGCTGCGCTCACCATGACAAAATAGGCGCTCACCATGCTGAAATGCGGTTGATTGGAACGGAATTATGTCATCCTGAGCGTAGCGAAGGATCTCGCTCGATGCTTCGCTGCGCTCACCATGACAAAATAGGCGCTCACCATGACAAAATAGGCGCTCACCATGACAAAATAGGCACTCACCATGCCACACCGGTTTTGCGTAAGTCCTGAATTAAAAACGTCCGGTGGAACCGAGAAGGTTGCTATACAATTTTAACCCATAACATCAAAGGACACGGCAATGCCGTGTCCCCACAAATCTCACCGGAAATTAACCAGGTTTGCGATTACTTAACAAACAACATTTCCTGATAAGTAGGCAGTGGCCACAAATCATCAGCCACTTCACCTTCCAAAGCATCCACATACTGGCGAACCTCATCCATCAAAGGACGAATTGTTTGCGAAGCATACTGCATATGCTCTTCTGTCGAAGCAAAATCGTGCTTGCTCAAAGTATCAGTTAACTTGCTCACATAATCCATCATGGATTTAACCAGCGTGGCTACTTTTTCGGCAGTTTCTTTGTCCAGTTCAATGCCAATCTCTTTCAATCCAGCAATCGTGCTGGAAAGATCAGACAAATACCTCACCGCTGCCGGATAAATCATGGTTTTTGTCATGCTCACTACCAGTTTCGCTTCGACTTCAATTGCCAGCAAATACTGCTCTGCATAGACATCGTAACGGCTTTCCAATTCAACAGGAGTCAAAACACCTGTCTTTTCAAACAGCTCTTCAATGTATCCTTCTTTCAAAACAGGCAAAGCATCGGCGCTAGTCCGCAAGTTAGCTAAACCCCGTTCCTCGGCCATTTTGTGCCATTCCTCAGAATAGCCATTGCCGCCAAATACCACCGCACCATGCTCGTCCATCACCTCTTTCAGGACAGTTTGGATGGCAGCATTGAGTTCAGTTCCTGTAGCCAAATCGCTGTCTAACTTGTTAGCAATCCAGTCCAAAGAATCTGCCAGAATTGTATTCATCGCCACCAACGGCCCCGAAACAGACTGACCAGAACCTACTGCACGGAATTCAAAACGGTTGCCAGTAAAAGCAAAGGGCGATGTCCGGTTTCTGTCCCCGGCATCCTTCTGGAAAATAGGCAATGTATCCACCCCTAAATTCATGATTCCCCGGCCTTGAGAGTCCTTAGCTTCTCCTTGACTAATTTGCTCGAACACATCTTCTAATTGCGAACCCAAATAGACAGACATAATCGCTGGTGGAGCCTCATTAGCACCCAATCTGTGGTCGTTACTAGCAGTAGCAACTACCGCGCGCAAAAGCGACCCGTATTTGTGAGCTCCGCGAATCACAGCGCCACAGAAAACTAGAAATTGTACGTTTGAGTGTGGCGTATCACCTGGGTCTAATAAGTTTCCTTGAGTAGCATTGCCAACAGACCAGTTGACGTGCTTACCAGAACCGTTAATGCCTGCAAAGGGTTTTTCGTGCAGCAAGCAGACAAAACCATGTTTCTTCGCAGTATTACGAAGAATTGTCATGGTTAATTGTTGGTGGTCGCTGGCGACGTTTGCTGCTTCAAAAAATGGTGCAATTTCAAACTGACCGGGAGCTACTTCGTTGTGGCGGGTTTTGGCAGGAATGCCCAGGCGGTACATTCTTTCTTCTACTTCCTGCATGAACACTTGAACGCGCTCTGGAATTGCTCCAAAATAGTGGTCGTCAAATTGCTGACCTTTGGCTGGAGGTTTGCCAAACAGGGTGCGACCTGCTAACATTAAGTCGGGGCGATTGTTGGCAAAATTTGAATCTATCAGGAAGTATTCTTGTTCAGCACCGCAACTGGAATTTACCGGAGCAATTTCGGTATTTCCTAATAGTTTCAAAACTCTGGTTGCTGCTTTGTTCATTGCGGCAATGGAACGTAAAAGCGGCGTTTTCTTGTCTAATGCTTCACCTGTCCAGGATATGAAAACAGTGGGAATGCACAAGGTCATTCCGTTGTCTGTTTCCATTACATAAGCAGGGCTGGTGACATCCCAGGCTGTATATCCGCGAGCTGCGGCGGTGGAGCGAATGCCACCGTTGGGGAATGATGAGCCATCGGGTTCGCCTTGTACTAGAACTTTGCCGGCAAATTCTGAGATGACTGAGCCATCGCCTTGCACTGAGATGAAACCGTCGTGCTTTTCGGCGGTGCCGTTGGTGAGCGGGTAAAATACGTGGGCGTAGTACAGTGCTCCTTTGGAAATAGCCCAGTCTTTCATGGCTACTGCAACTACATCAGCTACGGAAGGGTCGATTTTTTTGCCGGTTTGAACTGTATTTTTTACTGATTTGAAAATACTTTTGGGCAGACTTTCTTGCATCTTGCTCAGAGTAAAGACGTCTGTTGCCCACATATCTTCTAGTCGCTTGGGAGGCCGGGGTGGCATCAGTTTGCGGTTGACGATTTGAGAAATTGCTTGAACGCGAGATTCGTTTCCACTCATGGTTATTTTTATTGGGATTACGGGACGAGTAGTTGTGAAAAGATACGGGTTAGAAAAAGCTGGTTTGTAGTGAGGAGGACTGTCCTCTGTCTGGTTTTTCAATCAGGATTCTTTGTCTTTACTACAAACAACTTTTCTTAGGAGTAATTAAAGCTCGGATGCGGTGGGATTTCAGTTATTAGCAAAACAATAGATGACAAGAGCTTGTACTGACTTGAGTTGATATCTATGATATCAGCTTTGCACAGATTTAGTACCTAATTTTTACCCTGGTAAGATAAAACAATTTGTGCCGATTCTTTGAATTCAGGTCAAAACGACTTAGGGTTTTTTACTGTTGGGCGATCGAGAAATCGCATTCTACCAAATAACACTGTTATGTGAGGTTTTGGAGAAAGATAGAAAATTCACAATCTACACTTGGAGAGTGTAAACAATCATTAATTAAATAAATGTATTCTAGGATACAAAATTTGATTTTTTGGCAGAACTGTGGTAGAGAGGTTCCGGCGGGATGTCTTCGGCGGCTGCACTCCTGTTGCTAGACTATCGTGTGTGGAAGCGCAACTCTCGGAGGGAGGGCTGGTTAAAACAGTTTTTACTAATGATGAGCGGACTTACGCACGAATAACCTAATTCTGTCATGCTGAGGGAAGCGAAGCATCTCAAACTAATCGTAAAAACGTCAAGATTGGTAAGTCCTGATTTGGATAATTTGGGCGATTTATGCTGTGGTGGGATTCATTCAGGGCGATCGCTCTGGTAGAATTTGAGATGGAAAGGGCGATCGCATCCTAGATCGAAGTCATATCGTGTCCGGTTGATTAGCTGTCATTCTGAGAGAAGCGCTGTCATGCTGAGAGAAGCGAAGCATCTCGCCCGATGCAATGCTTGACTGCGTTGCGCTTGACTCATGACAAATAAGCGTTTATAGTAAATGATTTACCGGACTAGATATTAGCGGGTTAGAGAAATCCCCAAAAAACATCCAACAAATTCGGCAAAAGTGTCAAATAAGTTGTAAAATAAAGACTTTGAGGCTAGAGGAAGTCGCATGGCAAGGCAAAAGAAACCTGACCAAAGAAAGATAGATCAATATAATCACGAAAACGAACAAAGGGCAAATAACCCACCCGTCGGACTGGTTACGCCAGAAACTGATCCTGATGGTGATAATAAAAATTATAGCTACGATCCGCACCTTGATCCGCAATTAGTGTTGGCCGGAAAAGCAGAACATACCAGCTTTGAAGTACCAACAGTCTCGCTGCACTCCCGCAGAAATGATAGTTTATTGATTAAGCTTCAGGACCTCCAAAATGAGAAAAATTGGTAAAATCAAATGGTTCGGTGGTCACAACAATAAAACGGGTCGCCAAAATGACTTTGGATTTATTGCTTGTGAAGGCAAACCCAATGATATATTTGTACACCTAAGACAAATCAATTGTTCGGCAACTGCTTTAATAGAAGGAACAATCGTTACTTTTGAAGTAATTACTAACTTCCGAGACGGCAAAGAAGAAGCTAAAAACTTGCACTTGTTGATTGACGAAACCGATACAGAAATTATTGCTTTTTGTGCAACAAATGAAGATAAAAATTTATGGAGGCCAGTATTTAGTAATTATCTTGCTAATTTTTCAATTGATGAAGCGATTTCATTAATATTGCAAAAACTTGAAACTCTTTCAGATGGCGAGAGAGTTTCATTTGTCCGATCTCTTCCAAATCAGATTTTATTTTCCCATAAAGCTCGAAAAATTAGAGAACTTTTTGCCAAAGACGAACATTTAAATTTATGTGTCAAAATGTTGAACGATCGGGTAAGCTTGCTAAAAGATTACTCATTTAAAGAGGAAATAAATGCCACTATTGAAGGCGCAAGCGTTCAAGTGGTGGAGAAAATATGGGAAAGTATTCCCAGTGAATTATATGTAGATGTTCCCGAACAGCGCAAACGTTTTAATCTAAAAATACACGCTAGATGCTTAGTTAAGCTAATTCTTGACCCCAAGGATGACCAAAGTAAAAGTATTTTCATAATGGAGCTAATAGAGTGTTTAAAAGAAGCAAATAAAGATGAATTTTGGGAAATTATTCCAGATGAAATACTCATTTATGAACAAATTTGGCCTATAGCCAACCCAAAGCGTCGCGTTCGTATCCTTGTAAACAAACTTGAGAAAACTGAAAAGGAAAATCATAAAGAAATCATCAGTGAGCTTGTAAAAACTATTGCTAAAACTTCCATAAATGAGCATTCAATCTTACTTTTAGAAATTCCAGAATGGCTGAAAGAAAATGAGGCATTTTTCCCTTTTAAAAGTCCAGTTGAACAAGTTAATTTGGTCTGGAATTTGATCGAAGCTGGTTTATGGTCATTAGCTTGGGTTCGGTTGTCAAAAGAAGCAAAAATTATTTGTATTTATCGTGTCTTAAAGTATAAAATCAACACAAATACCTTTTTTGCGGAATTAAAGAAGTTAGAAACAGAGAAACCAGAGAATGAACCGCTAGTCAAATATGTGATAAATATTTTGTGGGCTAAGGATCGTCCAGCTAAAAGAAATGAAGCTTTCCAAAGGGCACACGAATTGCTTCAAGAATGGGTAATTGAGCAAGCATGGAATTCAACTGAACCGTTGAATCTTTACCCAATACTTCCTGTTTGCCAACCTAAAAAAGTTGACTACTGTGAAGGAAAACCCTGGCCAACAGAAGAAGATAAAGCATCAGGTGCAAAAAAAGTATCTCGTGCTTTCTGTCCGCGAGCAAATAAATCCTGTAGTTTATTTGAGCCTAACACGGAAAGAAATTTTAGCTTTGGTTTGGAAGGCGCTCGTCTTTACGCTGAATGTACGCAGGATTGGAAAGATTGGTCTTTGTTAGAACTTCTGCAAGCAACAGGCGTTGTTCCAAGTCTTCCAGATTTAAAATCTGATGAGTATGTGCAAAAGCTATCTGGTTGGATAAATCGTCTTAATGAAATTCGGGATAGACTCAAATGCTCTGTTTGCAGCCAGACAATGACGCCTAACGATAAATATTCTAAGGCTCTTGCTCGGTATAATATGACAGTTGCTTCGTGTAAAAAAGGCAATGGTCACGATCGAAATATTTATTTTAATCATTGTTGGGCTTGTTACCAAATAATTGACAGTAGAGAGAGTAAAATTCAACTAGACGGCTTATACATTTGCATTCACTGTGGAAGTGGAGCGAAAAAAAGTCTCAGTTATTCTCAGGGAGATATATGCCCAAAATGTGGAACCGCAGAAATGAAACAAAAGGAAGAGGGATCTAGGTTTATTCAGTGTTCCTCATGCCAGCATACAATTCGCCTACCTGCCCAACAGCATCTAACTGGATATAGATGGCGAGGGTATAAATTCAAATAGAAATACCCCTCAAAATCAAGGTGTCACATTATTAAAAGCGCAAATGAACGCGGATTTACTAACAGAAGACATGAAGAAAAAACGCGCTAGTAATGAGAGTTTTTGGTTAATTGGTCAACCAGATGTTGTGCTGCGGCGGATCGAGAAAGGGGAAAATAAAGATAAGTGGGAAGTCGAAGTTTTTGGGTTTGATTATTATAACACAAAAACCGGAAAAATTGAATCGGGCAGTGTGGAAAAAATAGCTGTTTGGATGTTAGATATTGATTATGATGGTAGAAGTATTTTCCCCCGTCAGGTTTTCTTCCCGATGGCCGGAGAGAAAGATGCTTGGTCGCGTTTAGCTAAGAATTTGAAAGCTGAAATTGATGAGGATTTAATTGAGTCTTATCAGGGAACTGTTTCGTTACCTTTTGAGATGGGAGAATATCAGCGGGTTGCGGTTAAAATTGTGGATGATCGGGGAATTGAAAGTTTGAAGATTATTCGGTTAACCTAAAGAAACCCGGTTTCTGGGTGCTATAATGGTTTTAGGTATTTAATTAGGGAGAATAGAACTATGACTCTGGCTATCAATAAAAAAGAGGTAATTATTGAAGGAATAGCCC
>Ga0316607_1000199_pt1 | contig 24323 bp, 8 predicted proteins | sample MIS2016062E_MG_FD_207674 | JGI IMG/M metagenome (GOLD analysis project Ga0316607, IMG submission 207674) | Microbial mat bacterial communities from Middle Island sinkhole, Lake Huron, Michigan, United States - MIS.2016.062E | ecosystem: Environmental > Aquatic > Freshwater > Lake > Sediment...
CTTACTTCAGCGGCCTTACGATAGCGCGATTTTCAACAATAGCGTGCCTGAACTTTGTTGGGATGCGTCAACTGACCCCGAAGGTGATACGCCTGTTAAATACTTTGCGGAGCTTGTCCGCAGCGTCATAACGGAAAATAGCGGGTGGACAAGCAATACTTGCTGGAAGCCGACCAAGTTGAACGGGATGTACCATGGTTATGAGTGGCGGGTCAAAGCGCGAGATAGCAAAGGGAAGGAAAGTGATTGGAGTAACTCGCTCCGCTTTATCCTTGCGGCCCCACTTATCCCTACGCCTACGCCCGATCCCATTCCCCCCACGAAAATCATTGATTTTGGCGATGGCCGTGATGGGGATTTGGTTGTTCCAGCAGGGCAGACCATCACAATCAATCCCGTAAAGGTCAATGTTTCAGCAAGTGGTAGCAGTGCTTCTCCTGCTAACTCGACGGGCTTTGCAGTGGGTGACATGGTTATCTTTCACCAAACCCAAAGCACAGCTAACGTAGGATTTTACGAGTTTAACCAGATTAAAGCTATCAACGGGTCAACTAGCTGGGCGCTTGCCAACCCCCTTGCCTACGCCTATGACAATACCAATGGGCGGGCCCAGGTGCTTAAAGTACCCCAATATAAGAATGTTACAGTACAAACTGGCGGAACACTCACAGCACCAGCGTGGGATGGACAAAATGGGGGCATCATTGTCTTTAAGGCTCTGGGAACATTAGACATAGCTGCTGGGAGTCAGATTTCAGCAAAAGGACTTGGCTACCGAGGAGGTGCTGGCGGTCATCGTGATGCAAGTGTAGACAATAGAAGTCCAACAAGACACGGGTATCAAGGCGAAGGACACTATGGTCCTGGAGCGCTAAGTACTTTAGCAAATGATGCTGGAGGTGGCGGCGGTGGAGCAGATATAGACTCTGGAGATGGTGGTGGTGGTGGTGGTGGTGGGAGTCATTCCGAATATGGTGCAAATGGTACGATTAACCCTATGGCCCCGAAGCAAGCCTTTGGTCTCGGAGCAACTACCATTTATGGCGATGGCTCGCTTAGTAATATCAACCTCGGTGGAGGCGGGGGCGGGGGTGCTGCTGATGACGATGATCGTGAATATGGAGGGAAAGGAGGAAATGGGAGTGGTATTGCCATCCTTTTCTGCTCTCAGGTGCAAGGTGGTGGTTCAATCAATGTGTCTGGTGCTGATGGCAGCGATGGCACAATATTAGGAAAAGATGGTGCTGGTGGTGGTGGCGGTGGTGCTGGTGGAAGTATCAAATTAGTAGCTGTTGACTCTTCAGGAGTTTCATTACATGTATCAGGTGCTACTGGCGGTAGAAAGATTCAAGGCAATGAAGTTCAAATTGGTGGCAATGGTGGCGCAGGCCGCATCCGCGTAGAGTATTGCAACACCGAATCAGTAGCTGTATACCCTTCAGCCAGTAAGCAGCAAATTGCCTGTGTTCTCCCGACTCCAACCCCGACCAATACTTCTACCCCAACCTACACCCCGACTCGGATACCTACTGAGACACCTTTGCCGACGGTCACGCCGACGCAGACTCCCACCAACGGACCTACGCCGCTTCCCACAGAGTTTCCTCCCATCCTTGGCATTCAAGGGGGCGGTGGGGCGCTGACCTTGCAATGGCAACCTTCTACGGCCACGGATGTTGCAAATTATCGGGTTTCCCGCACCTTGACCAATACGGTTGATCCACAGCCGCTGACAACGGTCAACGGCACGAGTTACACTGATCTTCCCGCGACCATTAAGAGTAGTAGCCTTGCCCAAAGCCAAACGACGCTCAAAAAGGGTGATGGAGCGTGCTACATTGTTGAAGCGCTCCGCGCTGACGGGACGGTTATCTCTAAATCTAACCTGGCTTGCGAGACCTTTGGGCAAACAACCTTGTGGGTTCCCGAAGTTTGGGGCAAGAAGGGCGAGAAGGTCATCGTACCAATCAATATCGGGAATGCTACAGGCCTCAAAATTGCGGCCAGTGAGTTTTGGCTCGGCTATGATCCCGCCATTATCTCGCCGACCCGTGTCCTTTCGACTTCACTGCTTGCGGGCCAATACAACGTAGCCACTGACTTCGCTATTACCCGAACGGTCAGAATCGCGGCCTACTCTACTTCACAGCCGCAACTCTTTGGGCAAGGTTCGCTCTTCTGGGTTGAGTTTTTGGTGAAGGGTGAAAGTGGTAGTGAAAGTCCCCTTGACCTGCGAGAAGTTATTGGTACAGCGAGCGGTTCAAACCCTGGTGGTTCAATCCTCTACGCCACGGATAACCTTACTTCTCCCGTACCTTTGAACTTAATTGATGGGCGGTTGCGCGTTGGGGATAAGTATCAGCTAGGTGATTTGAATGGGACAGGTACGCTCCAAGCTGAGGATGGAACGATGGTCCTCAAAGCTGCGGTAGGCCAAAGGTCGGCGACGTGGGAACAGCAAAACGTAGGGGATGTGAACGGGGATGGGGAGATCGGCGCGGCGGATGCGACGATGATCTTCTTCCGCTACGTCAAGGGGCGGTGGCCACAAGCCAGCGATGCCCCTTCCTCCAGCGGTGCTGACCTCGCAGCTAATCCCCTTGTGAGCTTGGAAGATTTAACGGGAACTCCAGGAACACCGATCTCAATGAAGTTGCAAGCTTCAAACATGGTTGAGGTCGCGGGAGGGGAATTCAAGATTACTTACGATCCAAAGGTCGTGCAAAATATCACCACGACGCAATCTTCTGGGCTACAACTCTATGATGATCACAAAGGTCTTCTGACAATTGCCCTAGCAAGTAGCCAAGTGGCGACAGGGAATGGAACCTTAGCGACCCTTATCTTCTACCTTGCGCCTAATACGCCCGCAGGCACGAAGACCACGCTGAAAATCGTTTCTGCAAATTTCAATAACCTGGCGGGCCAAGACTTTGCATCTTCGATCTTTCAGCAGACCATAGAGACTAAGGATGGGACAGTGGAAGTAGGGAGTACAACGCCTACACCTTCTCCTTCCCTCTCTCCCTCTCCCACATTGTCTGTAATACCTTCTCCTACACGTGATTTATACGTTATACCTACGACAGGCTCCATCTACTTTTTAACGCCCACCAATACCGCAACCTTCATTCCTACGTCAACCGTAACTCCTACCTTAACAGCAACGTTCGTGCCAACTAATACCGTAGATAATCCTACTCCGACTTGGATCCCAACCCCGGAGATAGTTACTCAAAACGCTGTCTTCTTACCTTTGATAAAAAAGAATTGGTAAGTTGCGGAATACGCTAGAAGGAAAGGCCTGGCAAGATTAAAAACCTTGCCAGGCCTCTTTGTTGAAAGTTTGTGAAGGAGCTACCCTTTAAGAAAATCGGCGGCTAAGGTCGGCAAAAATTTAACCCCCTTCTTCTGAATCGGGAGGTCGGGGAGCGATTGCAGAAAGGCTTGGCCATACCGCTTCGTGAGCAACCGTTTGTCAAGGACGATTACGATTCCCCGATCTTTCCTACTCCGAATCAAGCGCCCAAAACCTTGCTTAAAGCGCAGAATACTTTGGGGAACCGCATACTCATTGAACGCATCTTCAAACAACTCGCTGCGAGCCGCGAAGATTGGGTCAGTTGGCACATTGAAAGGGAGCTTTGTAATCACCAAAATCGAAAGCGCCTCGCCCACAATATCCACCCCTTCCCAAAAGCTATTCGTGCCCAGGAGAACCGTGCGGGGCGATTCCCGAAACCGCTCCAGCAAAGTTCGCCGCGAACCATCAACCCCTTGCCCCAAGACCACAATATTTTCCTGCTCTAAAACTTCTTGAATCCCCGTGCGAGTCTGTTTCAAAGCACTTATTGCGGTGAAAAGAGCAAGCGTCCGCCCTCCCGTTGCTTTGCAAAGTTCAATCAATGTGTTTTCAAGCATCTGTTGATAACCCCGTTGATTTGGTTCAGGAATATCATCAGGAAGTAACAACAGAGCTTGTTGCTTGAAATCAAAAGGTGAATCAAATTGCGCTTCGGTAGCCTCTTCAAAACCCAGCCGCTCTCGAAGATAACTAAAAGATTGCTTAACGGTAAGGGTCGCCGAAGTAAGAATGCAGGTTTGCTTTTGCTGAAAGAGAAGGGGTTGGAGCGTCGCCTCAACTTGCAACGGTGCAGCGTGAAGCGTTAAGGTCTCTTTTTGAAAATCCCGATTAAGCCAGAAAATCCCTTCCTCATCACCCAGCACAATGCGAGTTGTTTGCACCCAGAGATCGGTTAGATAGCGCTTTAAGGCTTGAGTCTGCAAAAGAAGCTCATCATACTTGGGCAAATCAGCTTCCTTCACATCTAAAAGCAACGTTTCTAAATCCCCAAACCCACTATCCAATATCTTTAACTGCAAACTTAGATTTTCCCAAACTTGCTCTATCGCTGCCCATTCAGGTTTCTGACGAATATCTTGAACTAGCCGCAAGCGATTATCATAGTTAAGGGCTGAATTATTGAGCGCTAATTCCGAATTACTGAAGGTTGCTAAAGTTTCAAAGAAAAGATTAGTACTTTGAATTGCCCGTGGTAAAACCTTTCGCAATTCAGCATCAAGGTTGTTGGCCCGCTCAAGCTCGGCCTTTTTGGCCCGACTTTTCTGGAAGGCACTTTGGATATTGGCCAGAAAACTCTGCGGGTTGCGGGGGCCGCCGCCATAAACAAGCTCATTGAAAAAGCGCAAAGTGTCGGCTTGGCTTATCCGAAAAGTTAGTTGTTCAGTCGCAACATCTTCTAAATTATGCGCTTCGTCAATGACTAAACAATCATAATCTGGTAGAACCTTGCTTTGAACGGCCATATCGGCCACCAAAAGGGCGTGATTGACAATCACAAGATGGGCTGCTTCGGCTTGCTGCCGCGCTTTGAAAAAGAAACACTCTTGATAATCCGCGCAATGAAGAGCGGTACAACTTTCAATCGGCACATTGATGCTGCCCCAAACCGCTTGTTCCTCATAGTTAAACAACAATTCTGCATAATCGCCACTGGTGGTCGTGGGCAACCAAAATTGAACCTTGGCCAACATGCGGGCTTGCTCAGGTTGAAGGTCGACGCTGGCCCGTAGCTCTTTGTAACGGCGGAGGCAAAGGTAGTTTCTGCGCCCTTTGAGCAGCGCTGCGACCAAAGGTGAAGGGGGAAGCTTTTTTGCTTCTTCCCCTTGCTGCAAAATCTGCTGAAGGTCAGGAAGGTCTTTGCGAAAAAGTTGATCTTGCAAATTGACGGTATTGGTTGAGATGACAACCCTTTCCCCCTTTTGCAGCGCAAAGAGCGCAGCTGGAATAAGGTAAGCCATACTTTTCCCCGTCCCCGTCCCCGCTTCAACCAGTAAAACCCCTCCCTCACTGAAGGTCTTAGCAACAGCTTCAGCCATTTGAACTTGCTGCGGGCGTTGCTCATAAGCGGGAAAGACTTGTTGCATTGCTCCCTGGGGGCTAAAGAAAGCAGCTACTTGCTGAAGGCCGAGCGGATGCGGCTTAGAGAGAGGCTTGCGGGAAGCAGCTTTAGCCTCGTTGCTACCCCAAAGGGGCCCAAAGGTGGGAGAAGGGTCAGCGGATTCTCCCTTCCGAGGCGCAGCTTCCGTGAAAGGGTTGCGCGAACGGGTTTCCCAAACCTCCGTGAAGAGTTCCTCTAAGTCCCAATTTGCTTTATTCAGCAGAAAGATAATCTCCTTCAGGTCATTGAGGGGAAGGTGATCTATCCGCTCCAGCAAATGAAGGAAAACTTGGCGACAAATATCGGCATCATTAAGCGCTCGGTGGTCAGAAGGGTGCGGAATCCCCATTTGCTCCGCCAGAGCGCTCAACTTGTAAATCGGGGTTTGGGGAAGCAGAAGCGTCGCCAATTCAAAGGTATCATAGACTGGTTGGGCAAACTTTACCCCTTGGGCCTTCAACATATTGATGTCGAAGCTGACCGTATGCCCAATCAAAGGGTACTTGCCCAAAAAGCGGACAAAGTCGGGAGCTACCGCGCTAAACCGAGGCTTATCGGCCAGCATCGCGGGAGTAATGCCCGTCAAGCGCGTAATTTTGAGGGGCAGCGCCTGGCGCGGCTGGATTAGCTGCGTAAAGGTCTCTAGCACCTCCGCCCCCTGAAACTTGACTGCGCCAATTTCGATAATTTCGTCTTCGCCAAATTGAAGACCCGTTGTCTCCACATCTAACGCCACAACAATCCGATTCATAAAACCTACTTTTTGCCTACCTCTTTTTACCTGGTGAGAAGCTTATTGCGCTTGAGCCATTATAACCGAAAAATCAACTGCGGCGGGCTTAACAGTGCCATGTTATAATAGGCTTTAATTTGCTTCGCAAGCGGCCCAATTGAATTGCTTTTGGCTCCCGCAAGGCCCGCAAGAAAGGATTTTTATGAAACATGATGCTTGGTTTGTGGCGCAAGACAACCCTCACGAACGCTATCCGCTCACCGAAGTGGTCTATTATAGCGCTTCTGGGGGCTTATTGGAAGTTGAACACGACATGGCGGCGCTGCGCCAAACCTCTGCCGCCGAATGGAAACAAAAGTTTGAGCAACGGTGGATGCGGACGAGTTGGCCCTACGGAAGCGGTGTGTGGGGCAAAAAAGAATGGGTTTGCCCCACAGTTGACGATGCGAATGTCGTGAGTCTCTTTGAAGGTGGGACAAATCTTTTTCAGGCCGAACGGCTCGGCGCTGAATTGGGTTTGGACAATTTGTGGATTAAATTGTGTGGCAATTCCCACACGGGCAGCTTCAAAGACTTAGGCATGACCGTTTTGGTGAGCGTAGTCAAACAGATGATCGCCGAAGGTAAGCCGATTCAAGCGGTGGCTTGCGCCAGCACTGGGGATACTTCGGCGGCTTTAGCCTGTTACGGTGCGGCAGCAGGGATTCCGACCATCGTTTTTTTGCCCAAAGGGAAAGTCAGTCTCGCCCAGCTTGTCCAGCCAATCGCTCATGGCGCTTTAGTCTTATCGTTAGATACTGATTTTGATGGCTGTATGCGAATTGTCCGCGAGATTACGAAGGATCAAGGGATTTATTTGGCCAATTCACTAAATTCGTTAAGAATCGAGGGCCAAAAAACCGTTGGAATCGAGATTGTCCAGCAATTTGATTGGGAAGTTCCCGATTGGATCATCATTCCTGGCGGCAATCTGGGCAATACTGCGGCCTTGGGCAAAGGCTTTTTGATGATGGCCGAATTGGGTTTGATCACGAAATTGCCCCGCATCGCTTGCGCGCAAGCCCAAAACGCTAACCCGCTTTATCGAGCTTCGCTGACCAATTTTGAGCATTATGAACCTATTTTTGCTCTGCCAACCTTAGCAAGTGCCATCCAAATCGGTGATCCAGTAAGTATCAAGCGTGCTGTGCAGGTCTTACAGCGTTTTGATGGCGTAGTAGAGCAAGCCAGCGAGCAAGAATTGGCAACTGCGGCGGCCAAAGCAGACCGTACAGGTTTGTATTCTTGTCCCCATACAGGTGTAGCTTTAGCTGCGACGGCCAAACTTGTGAAGCGCGGCATCATCAAAAAGAGCGATTTCGTAGTGGTGATTTCGACGGCCCATGGCTTGAAATTCAGTCAATTCAAAGTTGACTATCATCAGAATCAGCTACCAGAGATCATTAGCCACCATGCTAATCCGCCAATTGAATTGCCTGCCGACTTGGATACGGTTCGGCGCGTCGTAGCCCGCGAAATTGAGGCCCGCCTTGCGCCTGCTGGTTCTCAAAACTAGGCAAATGGCTGCGGTTTGAAGATGACAATGTGCTATAATAAGTTGATTTTCCAACAGGCATTTTTAGAAGGGATGGTCTGATGGCTTCGATCTTTTCGCGCATTGTGAACGGCGAAATCCCAGCCAACAAGGTCTTTGAAAATGAGCAGACCTTGGCTTTTTTGGACATTAACCCCGCTTCGCGGGGCCATACGCTGGTGATTTGCAAGGCTGAATATCCGACTTTGTGGGAAGTTCCAGCGGATTTGGTGGTGGCTGTGGCCCAGACCGCGCAGCGGGTGGCGCAGGCTCTGCGGGCGGCGCTCAAGCCCGATGGCCTAACGGTCTTGCAAAACAACGGTGCGGCAGCGGGCCAAGTCGTTTTTCACTATCATGTTCACCTTATTCCGCGTTGGGAAAGCGACCAAGTCTTGAGATTCCAGAAGCCAAAGGAAATTGCGGCTGAAGAATTAGCGGCTCTTGCAGCCACTTTGCGATCCCACCTTTAGTCCAGCATCCATTTTATGCACGACCTTTTCTACCTCATTGAAGCAGCGGACGCTTATGGCTTCTCCTCGCAAGCTGTGCAGCAGGCTTTTGCCGCAATTGAGGAGCAGTTAGAGCAGTATTCCTATTCAACGGCTAGATTTTTTTACGTCTACCGCATGTTGAAGAGCGAGGCCAAACCTGGGGAAAAGCCAGAGGCGAAGAGCATCCGCCGCCGCTGGGTTTTGGCTTTTCCCTCCCCCGATGCGGCGCTGAGTTTTGCCCAACAACAGCAGTTTCAGGTTGTCCCTCGCCTTTCCTGCGTGAAGGTCGCGCATCTTTTGACCGTTCTGCTTCAGAATTCCGCTATTCATGCGCTGATTTTCGCTGCTGACCAAGGTGAAAACCCCTCTGAGCAGCAACTTCCCACTGGTTTACGCATTGAACGCAGTGCTTTTCTTACGCTCTTGAAAGGAGCATCTTGTAATGGGTAGTCGGTTTGATGAAATGCGGATCTTTTCAGGCAACGGCAACCGCGATTTGGCCCTTGCCATTTGTGAAAAGATCGGTATGCCCCTTAGCGACGCGACGGTAACGAAATTTATCAACGATAATATCTTTGTCAAACTCAACGAGACCGTGCGCGAAAAAGATGTTTTCGTCATCCAAGCGCTCGGTTCGCCCTTGAGCGACAACATTATGGAACTGTTGATTATGTTGGATGCCTGCAAACGGGCCTCGGCGGGGCGGGTTACGGCGGTGATTCCCTACTTTGCCTACGGGCGCACGGATAAAAAGGATCAGCCGCGTGTGCCAATTACGGCTCGCATGTTTGCAGATATGATTCAAGTCGCTGGCGCTCAACAAGTTATCACACTTGACCTTCATGCCCAACAGATTCAAGGTTTTTTTAATATCCCTGTGAATGAAATTAGCGGTTTATCCCTCTTGGTTCGTTACTTTGAAAACAAAGGCTGGGATGATGCGATAGTGGTTTCGCCCGATATGGGCTTTGCCAAACGGGCCCGCAATATCGCTGAAGAGCTTGGGGTTCCTTTGGCGATTGCTGAAAAGCGGCGGATTCAGAACCTCAAACGCACCGATGGCCCACTTACGTCGCCCGAAATTATGAATTTGATTGGTGATGTAGCCGATAAACGCTGCATTCTAGTTGATGACGAGATCGCCACGGGCGGCTCGATTTTGGAAGTTGCTCAACTTCTAGTTGACCAAGGGGCAAAGGAAGTTTATGCGGCTTGTGTGCATCCCGTTTTTGTGGGCCAAGCGGTTCAAAAGCTCAAAAAAGGCCCTTTTGCCGAAGTGGTCACAACGGATACATTGCCCCTAAGCGCCGAAAAACGCTGGCCTGGCCTTACAGTTCTTACGATAAGCTCTTTAATCGCTGAGGTTATTCAACGAATTCACAGTGGGGTCTCGGTGGATACAATTTTTCAACTGCGACATCACCCAGCGTTGGGCTAAGGGAACAAACAAAGCGGAAGTAGCTTAGAAACTTGGGGCCAAATAGCTAGAGATAAGGAAAACCGAACGATGGGAAAATTTGTTGGTCGAGTCCTGCGCCATTTTCTCCCGACCCTGATTTTAGGGGCTGGCTACGGAGCGAAGCCACTTTTGGCGCTTTATGTCCCGCAGGCTGTGGGCGCTTTGATCACCCCGTGGCTGACCCACTTTTATTCGGGCGACCTCAACGTTGCACAGCTTGGGCTCTTGGGGGCAGCCTTTGGAGTCGGTTGCCTTACCTTTTTGCTTGAAGAGCAACGACAAGGAAGCTCTGAAAACCTCTTCTTTGTTCCTTTCGTGACCCGTCCTGCGGAACCAGAAGCGCTGTTTATTGGGCAAGAGGAGCCGCAAGTTGCGCTTAAAGCGCTCTTGCAGAAAGAGGCGGAGGCAGCGGTGGTGGGGCCTGGGGGCGCGGGGAAGACCCAGTTGGCTCTGCGGGTGGCTCAAGATTTGCGGGCCAGCTACCCTAACCAATACTTTGTGCAACTTGGGGGAGACCAAGTTGCGCCTCCCGCCACCACCGATCTCTTACACTTGTTGCTTAATACGCTCAAGCCTGACTTATCAACCAAAGCCCTTTCCAAAAAAGAATTGACCTTGACCTACGAGCAGCTTCTCAACGAAAAACCTTTGTTGCTCATCCTTGACGGGGTAACCAGTGAAGCTCAAATTGAAGACCTTGGCCCCCCCGATGCTTGTAAGTTGCTTGCTATCACCACCCGCAAGAGCATGTTGCCGAGCGTGGCCCTTAAAAAACTGCTCCCGCAAGATGCTCACGAAATTTTGCAGGCCATTTCCCCGCATACTTCCCCTGAAATTACCGAGACGGTCTGCAAGGTCTGCGATTATCTTCCTTTGGCCGTCCGTTTGGCTGCGGCACGGTTGGCAAGTACCCGCGATGACCATGAAGCTTTGGAATATATTAGTGAGCTTAGGCGAAGCAAGAATCGGTTGGCTTTAGCGGGTTCAAATGATTCCCCGCGAGCAATAGAAGGTGCTTTACGCTTGAGCTATAAGCGCCTTAACCCCGAAGCACAACAACTTTTGCGGCGCTTGGCCGTTCTTCCTCATTCCTTTGATGAGAAATTATCTCAAGAAGTAACTGAAGTAAAGGATGTTACCTACCTTAGCGACTTAGTTACTCAAAATTTACTTCTGGTAGATCGGGCCCAGAAACGGTACTTCTTCCACGACCTGGTACGGAGCTTTGCGAATCGGCAAATGAAGGGGAAGGAACGAGTTGCGGCGGATAAGCTCTACGCCAAGCAGACGGTGGCTCTGGCCGCCGAAGCCAACCGGCTCTACTTGGAAGGGGGAGAGCTTGCGCTCAAAGGTCTGGAGTTGTTTGACCGGGAACGGGCCAATATCGTAACCATCTTCACGCGCTCCCTGGGGCAAATTCCAGGCTATTCTTATGACCCTCAGATCATTATTGCGCTGGCGGATGCGGCAGCGGATATTATCCGCTTACGTTTTCATCCCCGTGAATGTATCCGTTGGCAAGATGCCCGCCTGAACGCGGCCCGCAAAATTGCCGACCCTCGGCATGAAGGGTGGGCCTTGATTGGGTTAGGGTACGCCTATGATGATCTGGGCGATGCGCGCCGGGCCGTCGAATGTTATGAGCAAGCGGTGCAAATTGCGCTCAAGCAGAAAAATCAAAGTATTGAAAGTGCGGCCTTGAATGGGTTGGGGAATGCCTACTTGCACCTTGGGGAAGCGCGGCGGGCGATTGAGTATTATGAACGGGCCTTGCAAATTGACCAAGCAATGGGCTTTCGGTGGAATGAAAGTACGGCCCTTTATGGCTTGGGGCGGGCCTACTTGGGCTTAGGTAATGCTACGGAGCGAGCCATTGATTACTTGAATCAAGCGCTTCCCCTAGCCCGCGAGATCGGCAATCACAAGATTGAAAGTTCGGCGCTGATTGGTTTGGGGCAAACCCACCTTGGCCTGGCAATGCCGCAACGGGCCATTGAGCTTCTGGAGCTTGCGCTCCCGCTTGTCCAGGAGATCAACCCGCAATATGAACATGCAGTCCTCTTTGGCTTAGGGAGCGCTTATATCGACCTTTCTCAGGCCCCCAAAGCGATGGAGTATCTGGTTCAAGCGCTCAAAGTCGCCCGCGAAATTGGAGACCGGCGGGCTGAAGGGATGACGCTCAGTAGCCTTGGCGACGTTTACATTAGCTTGGGGGAAGCTCGGCAAGCTACTGTCTGCTACAAAGAAGCCCTGGGAATGGTTCACGAGGTTGGCGACCAGCACAGCGCAAGTATTCTCGCGCATAACCTTGGGGGAGCTTATCGGACCATCGGGGATATTCGCCGTGCGATTGAGCATTATGAGCAGGGGCTGAAGCTGGCTCACGAAATAGGGGATAGGGCCAGCGAGGCGATAATCTGCTACAGCCTAAGTATTGCCCAGGCGGGACGGGGGGATTTAGGGCCTGCCCTGGATTATGCTCGAAGGGCGATTGCTTTTGGGCTGGCGGTTGGCGCAGAGGATCTATCTGAGATGCAAGAATGGCTCTCTAAGCTTGAAGAGAAATGCTTGCTTGATTATCTTCCCGCTTAGGAAGGTCTTGGTGACGAGTGCGACCCTTTGGGCTGAAAGCCCAAAGGGTCGCACCTTTTCCTCGCAATTAAAAGGCCTTCCCTACTTCACCTTGTAAATCGTAACTTCCTCCTGCTGGAAGACGGGAAGCGCGATTTGTTCAAACTTAGCCATACTTTCAAGGGAAGCATTGCGTCGCTCTAAAGCCCCCACATAGACGTATGCAACCTTATACTTCTTTAGCAGTTGCAGCGCTTGAGCAGGGTCGGGTGTGCTGTAGATAAGTTCCACATCCACTCGGCGCGGTTCCAATTCTCCCTTTGCTACTTCATCGCCCCCTCGCCATTGTAATTCATGCCCACTCCAGCCTAAGACTGTTGGCAAACCCGTGCTGGCCGAAACTCCACCGTAACCATCAACGTTGTATGACCCTCCCCCAGGCCCGACAGTTTCTAAAACAACGCTTCCCGCAGGAACATTCTGCCGCAGCCAGCGAAGAGATGCTTTTCCCGCAGGCGTGTTTTCCCTTGGTGTTTGACCTTCAAGCCCCCACCATTTCCCCTTTGTTACTGCGTCCTTCACGTTGATCACAGGATAGACCAAGCCACCAAACAACAGAAGGAGCGAGATAAACCCTACTCCATAGGCCAAGAAACGCTTTCCCTTTCCCCTTTCTTGGCCGTGAGGGAAGAAAATGAGCCACCAAAGGACATACGTTGTCACCGTCCCCCAAAGGAGCCAAACTTGATAGTAGAACTTAAAGATCGTGTTCATGCGATTGCTAAAAACATCACGAACATAGATGATCTCTGTTCCAAAGCAAATTGCGCTCCCTAAAGCCACCAGGAGAAGTACAAAAGCTTCAGCGGGCTTATCGGTTCGCTGAAGGGCTTGCACGAAAGCGAAGATCATTAGCCCAAAAAGAGCTAAGAGGGGAAAATTGAAGATCAGCCCAATGATCAGAAGTAAGGGACTGAGCCAGCAAAGGTATTTTGAAAACCCCCGCGTTTGGCTTTGTTGATTTTGCTGACCGTAGGTAAAGGCTAGAAGGGGAAGAAAGAATAGCCCAAAGATGATCAAAAAGGCATGGAGACCGCTCTTACTTGCAAGGTAAGGTGCAATAATCTGCGAAAGCTTTGAAAGGATAGGGACTTTGGTCAAAGGTTCTGCAAACCCGACCAACGAGCGAAAGGTAAGGTAGAAAGGGGCAAAGAGGAGCAGAATAGCTCCCGCAACCCAGGCCATTTGCATTCCCCATTGCTTCCAAATAGCTCCCTTTTTCTCCTTCTCTTCAACCTCTTCTTCAGTAAGCGGTGAAGGTCTATGGCTTTGCAGAAGGAACAAAGCTCCCCCATAGAGCAAGATGTAGGTTGGTAAATCCCAACTATTGATGACGTAAAGGCTTCCCAAAATTATACCTGTGAGGAAAAGGTCTATCCAACCTCTGCGCCCTACGGCCAGCTTTGGTCTCTCCCTTTGGGCCAAGGTTGCCAAGACTAAAGCTAAAGCTAGGAGATTGAAGGGCAAGGCCATGACGTGAGGGTGCAGATCCCCAAGCCAAAAACTAAAGAAGGGAAACTCTGTAATGTCATAAATTCGCATCTTCCCCTCAGGCAACTCATCCCAAAGGCTGCGGGAAGGCCACCACCAATTAAAATCACTAACGCGATCTCCCCGCTGAATCGTCGTAAGTTTGCCAAACTCATGATCAGGCGTAATCGCAGGGTAAGGTAGATCAATCTGCTGCTTCCCGCTCAAAGTTTGCCCTAAAGTAGAGATGAGTTGCGGCGTATCCAGCGCCACAAGGCGATGATCACCTACCAGAACTTGCAACGCTCCTGATTGATTCCCAATGAAAAGCACCAAAAGCACGCCGAGAAAACTGAAAACGAGTCGTTGGAAGGGGCGAGAAAGTTCTACCTTCTCATTCTCCCGCAGACTAAGGGAGATTAAATTATTCCCAATTCCCGCAATCCCCAAAGCAGCTAAAGCAAAGGTAAGGATTAGCGCAAGGTTATAAGCGACGGTAGGGGCAAGGCCGCTCAATGCTGCTACACCCGCCATCAGCAAGTAGCCAAAGTAGTAGTAATTGATGCTATAACCTGAGAGCCAAGGGTCGTGGGGGGGGAAAGAAGGGCTGTGCCGAATCGCATTGAAGAAGGCCAGATCCATTGGACGTTCTGTCCCCCACGGATGAGGCCCAATAAAGCCAAGGTCGTGGGAACGGAGCCAAGCAAGGAGGAAAAGGAGGGCTAAAAACAGACCTTCATAAGCCAGCACCGTCTGCCAATTTTCCCGCAGCCAAGCCCGTGCTTCCCGCCCCAGACCTTCCCACCGTTGCTCTTGGTGCTGAAGAAGTAAGCCCCCCCCGCCGACCAGCACCGCCGCAAGCGCAAAGAGGGGCGCACCAAAACTGCCCAAGCCCAGCATTGCCAACAGCCACGCCACATAGCCCGTGAGGAGTAGCCCCAAACTTTTGCTAAACGCATAGCCCTGGTCTGGTAACTTCCGAAAAAGGTAGGTTGTGAAGGGTAAACCTACTAAACCTAAAATTTGAACGACCAACCACCAAATTAAAAGCGCAGTTATCACAAAACTTACTTCTGAGATAGTCCTGAAAGAAACCATTTAGGTTTTCCAGGGCCATCATTAGGGATTCTTTAGGTTAGTCAAGAGCTTCTGGGCTTCAGCTTGCAAGAAACCATCGGGCGCAAGCCGCAGATAAGTCTCCAATTCACGCTGCGCCTGCTCCTTATCACCCTTTTCTTTGTAAATTTGCCCCAGCCAAAAATGCGGTTCTGGCTCCTTCGCATCAAGCGTAATCGCTTGGAGCAGAACAACTTCTGCTTTCGCAGTTTTGCCCCATTTCAGCAAATTACTGCCCAATTTGTTCCAATTTCCCGCCGAGGGGCTTGCCTTTGTCGCCTGCAAAAAAGCCTGTTCAGCTTCATCATAGCGCCCCGCCTGCGCCAAAATATCGCCCCATAAGTGGTGCAAAGCAAGATCCGCAGGGTTGGCTTGCGTCGCCACACTTAGCACCCGCGCCGCGTCATCTAGCCGATTTTGGCTGCGATAAAGGTCAGCAAGCTTGTAAACCAAAGGCCCATTTGTGGGGTTTTGGGCAACTTTAGCTTCCAAATCAGTCAATTCAGCACTATCTTGAGAAGAATTATTCGCTGCTGGCGCTGGAGCTTGAGGTTGCAAAGGCTTTTCAGTTGTGAAATTATAGGGTTCTGGCTCGGCATAGGTCGAAGGAATACTTTGCACCTTGTAAATCTTTACTCCTGAAGCATCGTAAATCTTCTGCAAATAAGAGGCTAAGGTCTTCTCAAACTTTGCCAAACCCGCAGCATTATAGAAAGCCCGCTCAACGCTCCCCACATAAACATAGTTTACGCGATATTTAGCCAAAATCCGCAAGGCCAAATCGGTATTTGGTGTTCTAAAAAGGCTATCTACATCTCGATCCCGAATACCTGTCAGCGTCGCGTCGCGTTGCTCATTTTCGTGCAAAGCGCTAATCACCGTTGGCAAGCCCGTATTCGCCGCAATCCGAATGCCGTAGGCCCGATAAAACCACAAATCAGATTGAACGATAATTGGGGTTCCTTCAATCTGCTTATTCAACCATGCAATAGCCAGAGCATCGGGGCGCAAATCTATCTTAAAGCTTGAGACTCCTGGCTCACAACTGCCGTAAGATTGACAATCATAGTTGAAATCTGCATTTTGCAAGAAAGCCAAACCGTCAAGGGTTAATTTCATTGAGGGATCAAAGCGATTAGCTACTCGACTCGGTATGCCTGCGAACAAAAAGACGGATGTCGCTAGAATTAAAATTGTTAAAATCCCAAGCCCCGCAGCTTGGGCAGTAAATCCCCCGATTCGATGCAGTTTTCGCATTAAATGAGCTAAACTTGCAGCAGCAGCTAGGGCTAACAATGTCCAAATTTGCATTCCAAATTTGAAAACTGTATTCATACGGTAATTATCACTGCCATCAAGGTGATCTCGAATGTAGATGAAATCTATGCCCAGCGAAACAGCCCAAACAAGGGTAAGCAACGCTAAAATGAACCAAATTGCTGGTGAAAGCGCTTTTTGAAGGATTAAAGTGATGCTTAAAATCAGCAACAAGCCAAGTCCAAAGTGTAATGCAAAGACTGGCTGCCAAATTGCTAGAGAGATGAGGATTAGGAAAAGGGCAAGGGCAATTCCGCGACTAGCAAGCGTAAAATGGCGACTAAATTCGCTTTGGCTGCGCCGAATGTGCGGGGCCAGGAAATTCCAAAATGTGCCAAATGTAAAGGGTAGCAGAATTACTAAGAACAAACCATAGATTAAGAAGTAATCCTGAATTTTAGTGCCATTTGACACAATGCCGACCCCTGAAACAGTTGCATAATACTTTTCAAAGAAAGGTGTATAAAGGATTAAACCGCCGATTGCCAGCGCAATTGTCCATAAAACAGCTTCGCCTAAAGCCCAAATGAGTCTTGCACCATTGAAAAGAAGTTCTTTCGAGAAAAGACTGCTTAGAGAAAACGCTTTAGAAAGTGGAACTACGCTTGAAGGCTCAGGAGCAACTTCTGCTGGTGCAAAAGGCTCAGGAGCAACTTCTGCTGGTGCAGATTGGAAAGAGTTAGTTTCAGCAGTTTTGGTTGAAGGTAAATGCCGCTGCTGCCATTTGAAAAGCGCAAAGCCGCCTGAAAATGCACCCATCAAAAGACCTATCGCCCACGATAGATAGCGCGGGAGAGAAGGTTTTTGTGTCCAAGAAGCACGAATTGCTCGTATAAAGTAGGCAATGATACTTCCAAAAGCCAGAAGAAAGCCTGGAAGTAAAATCGCATACCAAACCTTGCGTTCACGTTGGTGAGGATTTTGTTTCTCTATCGCATACTTTACAGAAGTATCCTGTGAATACTCAAGAATGTCCGCTGCTGGCTGAAACGCAGGCAGAATAGACTTTATCACAATTGGCTTCTCAGAAGCCCTTAAAAGCGCAAGTTTGCTCCACCGCCATTCCCGCCACGCTCCCCCGACCAAAGTCATTCCAACTAAAAGCGCGTAGGTCGGGAAATCCCACGAATTCGTAACGGCTAATGTTCCTAAAGCTAAGGAAATCAGACCATAAACGAAAAACCTTGTAGTTTGAGCCTTGTCAAGGCGAATGATTTGATAGGCTAAAGCAATTACGAGCAATGTAATCGGCAGCGCAATCAGATGTGGGTGGAGATCGCCATACAAAAAGCCCCAAAAGGGAAATTCATTGATGGTATTGGGGATAATGCGGCTGGGGCCCATAAACCAATCGCCAAGCTCACGGCCCAAACTAGCCAGACCTTTTCGGCTCAAAGCCTCAAATATGGGCAAAATTCCTCTAGCCCAATGAGCAGGGAAAACACTTGCTAAGTTGCCTAAAACCGTCAGAAATGCTGCACCCAGCAGACCATAGCGTTTTTTACCTGTCAATTCTGCAACTATCGCATATCCTCCAGCAAGCGTAAGGGCAAAAAGCGTGGGGATAACGAGATTAAAAGCAAAAGCAGGCGCGATTCCTGTAGCTTTGATCGGTAAAGAGACCAAATAGAGACCATAATAGTAGTAATTGATGTAGCCATCGCTGAAAAATGGATCATACGGAGGCATTACGGGGCTACGCAAAATCGCATTGAGAAAGCCAAATTCCATCGGTTTTTCGCCGCCCCAAATAGGATGCCATAAATCAGGGTTGAAGGCTCGAATCACAGCGAAACAAGCGAATCCAAAGAGGAATAATCCTTCACTCAACAGAATTTCTTGGCTTTTAGCTAGGATTCGCTCTTTCAGAATCGAAAGACCACGCTTAAAGGATTGGAAACTAAAGGTCTTTTCGCCCAGCCAAGTTATCAAAATGCTATTAAACGCTAAGATAAAGAGAAAACTTAGCGCTAAAGCCCACCGATCATAGCGCCAAAGCCCTAAACTCGTCGGTAGCCAAACACAATAGCCCAAGATCAACAAGCCGATAAGTTTTGCCCAAACTAAACCTGCATCGCGGTTTTGCCCAAAAGCCAGCACTGCCAGCGGTAGCCCTAGCAAGAGCAAAAGGGCAAGCGTAAGAAGCCAAACAAGGATTGCTAACCACACTTGTGAATTAACAATATCATTCCAGTCATATTCCTTAACAGCAGGTAGCTCATTGACATGTTTGTTAAGCACCAATGGCGGAGGAGTACGAAGATGAGGGGTTGTCATTGCTAAATCAGAAGTGAGCATCGTTGGCTTCCCAGGATTCTTTACCTGGTAAATTTGGGTTTGTCCATTCGTAAAAACGATTTGTAGCTCCTCTTGATTTACAAGAGTTGCAAATTTACTTAGACCCGTAGAATTGTAAACTGCATGTTCAACTCCACCAACGAAAATGTATTCTATCCCGTAACGCTTGATGGCTTCGAGGGCCCCATTTATATCAGTGCCATTGAAGATTTGCTCAATTACCGTTGCGCGCCGATTGATGATTGGCGAGGCATTGACCGAATTCCGTTGCTGAATTTGATGCCATTCCCAACCAAACAGAGTTGGCAAACCTGTAAAAGTAGCGATGCGCCCCGCCCAACGATAAGAGGGTAAATGCGCTTCTAAGATGACAGGTGTGCCTTTGACATTCTTTTGAAGCCAGAGAATGGCTGCTGCATCTTCACTTAGCAGAAAATCCTTCCCATTTTCATTGCCACCCACAAAAGGCATAAAAGCCATGCCATCCAGCGTATTTGGGAGATTAGCTTTGTAGCGATCCCCTATCCGCGCTGGAGTCGCAGTGAAAGGATAGACAAATGACCCCGCTAAGAGCAGAATCAGACCACCGCGCCAACTCCAAATGAGGGAAAGAGCAGGTAAATCGTTGGTTTTCGCTCGAATAAACTTAGCAGTTTTGACCCAAACCCAGGGTAAGGCAATCGCTGCTGAGAGGGCGAAGAGAATCCAAGCGTGCAAACCAAACTTAAAGACCGTATTCATACGGCCTATATCGCCTTTTACAACAACGATCTCAACCCCTAAACTGATTCCCAAAGCCGTTAAGGCCCAAATCATTGGCAAAATAGCTTTAAGCGAGGTATATCGCATGTGCCAAAGTAACCAAAGCACGGCGATAAAGAGCGGAAAGAGCAGGATTAGGGCAGGCAAATTGGTTAGCGCACCAATGAGGGTTAAGGCTATCATCCCACCCATTACGCTGCTTAATGCGATAACTCTAAGCTTTGTGAAGCGAAGCGCAAGGAAAAACCCAGTACCGCTAAGGAGAAAAAGCCACAAACCAATAAGTCTTAGCGAATCAACAACGGAAGTCCGTTGGGCAAAGAGGACTTGCTGAAATGGAGATGAAGCTAATCCTTCACGAAGGAAATCAATTCCCGATGATTCAGTAGCAAAGTTTTGAATGAAGGGTAAAAAGAGAATTCTTCCAATGCTAAAGACGATTACGACCTGAGCTATCACCGTAAATAGAGTACGGCCAATTGCCAAAAGTTTTAGCTGGAGCGTGAAAGTTGCATTCTGGCGTTGTTCACGCCAGAAATGCCACCAGCCTAACAAAGCTAAGGTTAGCGCTACGAGACCAACAAATGTTGGATAATCCCAAGTATTGGTTACTTGCAATGTACCTGCGAGTAGACCAAAAAGGAATAAATGAAGGGAGATGGGGAAGTAACGCGCTAGGAAAGATGGATTTCGGGGTTTTACGCTTGTTTCTTGGCGAATAAGCGAAACAGATAAGCCCAAAATCGCTAACGAGAAGGGCATTACGATCATGTGGGCGTGCAAATCCGCGAAAAGAAAGGTGAAAAAGGGAAATTCATTGACCGTGCCCGCGACAATCCGCGTCGCGTCCCAAAAAGCCCATTCAGGTCGCCCTTGATTCTTTGTCGCATAACCATCAAGAAACCAAATAGCCTGGGCCAAATTGCCCAAGATCAAAACGAAAACTGGGGCAAGCAGAGCCGAAATCTGAGCAAATCGCTCAGAACGTTGTGAAACTGCGCTAAGGTGCTGCTTAGGGGCAAGTAGATTATAGATAATACCCCAACTTCCCACAGCAACAAGCGCAAAAAGTGTTGGAACCGCGAGATTATAAGCGATTTGAGGCAATATCCCTGTCAAATGAATCAAGACCCCAACAATCACAAAGCCAAAATAGTAGTAGTTGATGTGGCCCCCAGCAAACCAGGGGTCGTAGGGCGGGAAAGCTGCGCTCTTCAAAACCGCATTCAGATAGGCAAGTTCCATTGGCTTTTCGCCTCCCCGCGCAGGATGCCACAGATCGGGGTTTAGCCAACGCAGATAAAGAACGAAAAGAAAAGCAACGATATAGAGTGATTCAGCGGTGATGATGGTTCTTTTGCGCGTTTGCCAAAAGGTTTGTAGTTCAAAACGGGAACGCCAGCCAACCCCAAACCCTAAAAGCAGAAGAGGCAGAGCGCAGAGCCATACTGTGCCAGGAGAGAAGGGAAGCCAGTGCAGGCTGCCTAGAATCCAGGCCGAATAGGCGATAAAAAGCAAGCCCAAAGGCCGAGCTAGACTCATTCCGCGGTCTGGGAGCCAGGGAAACGTATAAAACAGTAAGCAAAAAGCTGCTAATCCAATTACTTCAAGGATAAAGAACCACCACAACGGGGCAAGGAAACGAGCCAAAGGTAGATTTGCAAGATTGACAGGGTTTTCAGCATCGAAAAACTCGGCCCACGTGCCCCCAGCACGATATTTTGGCCACTGACTCTCCGTCAGCCGCAAAGCATTCGCATTCCGATCTGCAAAAAAGACAGTTGACTTATAGACTTCATCCCAATTGACATCTTTGGTAAGCAATTGGTTAGCCTGCTGGCGAGAATAATTTGCAGTTTTGTGAAAGATTAGGATGCGCGGATGATCGTAAACGGTGAAAGCTTCTTCTGAACTTTGGTCAGGAATGGGAATCCCAAAGAATGTGGGGTAGGAATTGACATCCGCAACTAGTTCAAAGCCTAATTCACCACTAAAGAGATAGTGATAATAGCGTCTGAGGGCTGGATAACGCATCGGCAAACGCTCAGTGGAGCCATAAACCCGATTACTCGTGAGGGTAACGTAGTCAACCTCATCAAGACTATCTAATAAACCTTTATCTCGCCCATTGCCAAAATACTTCTGGGGATCATCTTCGCCATAAGGATGGGTTTCAACCCCTTGGTATGATGAACCCCACGGATTACCGCCATCAACCCCAATGGGTAAACCATCATCCCATTGCTCAGAAGCAATTTTTGAGCCAGAAGGGGCGTTTTGCAGCAGCCACCGCGCCGCAATAATGCGGGAATGGGGGCGCGTATAGATCCGGGTAAAGGCATAGGCCCAAGATAATGTGCCTAAAAGAACAATCCCTAACGCCAAAGGAGCAATATGCGTAGTTAAACGCACTTGCAAAGTATGGAAGGGCCCCTTGAAAACCTGCTTTGCTCTGCTCCAATCCCACAAAAGCACTAAAGCCCACGCGCCAAAGACAAATAAGGCTCCATAGATTGGCAGCATATAGCGAATTGATTTGACAAACTGCCCCCCTTGCCAGAGGAAATAGAAGCCAATCCAAACCCAAAGGACAATTGGCGCAAGTAAAGTTGGATTGAAAAGGGTTAAAGTGCTTTTTGGATACTTATGCCCCAAGCCAAAGAGCCAATAACGGGTATAGAGCCAACCCGCCAGCAGCCAGCCCAGCCAGACTGTAAGGCCTAGCGCAGGCCCCATCCCCCACAAAACCATATTTTGCAGAGGGAAAAGATAGACTGCCCGTCTGACCCATTGTTGCGAAGGGGGGAAATCGCTTTCACCGCTCACCAGCCGCTTGATCTCATCCATATTCTGAACGAAACGTGGGTCTAAGCGCAGATCAAAGAAGCCTAAACCACGCATCCAGCTTGGTGAAGAAGGGTTTTCGCTGGGGATTTGAGGAGAATCAGAGAGGGAACCAATAAAGGCATAGGGTTGCACTATCCTAAAAGTGATTACCGTTAGAAAACCTGCCAGAAAGAGAAAGGGTAAATCATGCCTAAGAAAGCGATCTAAGGCCTTATGCAGATAACTTTGGTCTTCAAACGAGGTTTTGGCCCAGGCTAACGCTCCCAGCACCGCCGCGACCATCCCCACCAGGCCCAGCGTCGCCAACGGCAGCCGATTGGCCATTGCAAAGCCGATACTTATGCCTAACCAAACATAAGCACCCCAACCATCGCCCTGGGCAATCCGAATAGCCCAATAGAGCGCCAGCAGCGCAAAGCAGGTTGAAAAGGTGGGGTCAACGAAGAAATGCGATTGTTGAATGGACATCACGGCTGAAGCGGCAAAAAAAGCGGCGATTAAGCCCACTCTGCGCCCATAAAGCCTTTGGCCGATCAAGAAAATCACAAGAATTGAAGCTAAATCAAAGATTGTAGCTAGACTTCGCCCTATTCGATAGATATTAGAGTAGTCAGTGTAATTCCGCCCTTCAGGATTGAGCAGTTTCTGCAACAGATTAAGCCTAAAAAGCTTACGTTCAGGATTAGGCACTGTTTGGCCAGTGCCATCTGGGGCTAAAACACTGCGCCCAGGCACGTTTTCGGGTAAAGCGCTACTTGGAGTGAGGCTAACCGCGACGAAGCGCGTCAAAATTGTCGGGAATGTGCCATAGACAAAGAAGGTTTTGCCCACATTGCGCGGGTTGCTAGGCGCACGAGCGGCATCAAAGTATTCGTTGAGGTTGGCGGGCAGGCGCGTGAGCGAGGAAACATCGGTGAAAAAGCGCTCGTCAGGGTGCTGCCCCGTGCCCAGATCCCAATCGAGCAGGCTCAAAGTGCGAAAATAGGTTCCTAAAAGTAAGATACTCAACAAAAGGGCACTGGTTGCCCAAGTCGTCTGCCACCACCGCCGCCGCGCTGGCGACGGGCAGGCTACTGCGTCCAACGAAGAAAGTGATTGCAAAGCAAACCCCTTTTGGCTATCAAACAAGACTCCGCAGACCTATTATACAAGGCAGACGGGCCAGGAGCAAATTGGATTTTAGCCCAGCCCCCAGCGCCGCTGTTTTTCACAGGCTAAAGGGTTTTTAGCTTGCAAATGTGCTATAATCGAGGGTGGTCTAACTTTTGGCGAAAGGGCCATCTATGGCGAAAACTGATCTCTTACTCAAACAGTTGATTCTGACTTGTTCCCACGACTTTGCGGAGTGGCTGCTCAAGACAAAGGTGCAAACGGTCAGCCCTTGTGCCAGCGAATTGCCACCCCCCGTTGCAGTGTTGCGGGCCGACCAAGTTTTTCGGGTCACGACGGCCACGGGAGCCAAGGTCGTCTTGCACATCGAGTTTCAAGCTCGCAAATCCCATAAACCGATGCCACAGCGCCAACTGGCTTATATCATCCGCCTGGCCGAGGAGCATCAGCTCCCCCTCCAGAGCGTGGTCTTCTATATCGGGCCAGGGGCCGGTAAGGGCGATACGGGCCAGCATTCCTACCCCCATGCGAAGGGGGGACAGATTGTAAGCTGGAGTTACGACGTAATCCACCTTTGGGAAATGACGGCGGAAGAGTTGTTGAAGATCGGCAAACTGGGGTTGTTAGGTCTCCTGGGGCAAACCAAGATCACCAATCCTGCGACAACGATTCCCGCCGTCATCGCGCAGATCAGCGGGGTTGCAGATGATGAACTGCGAGGAAAGTTACTGGAACTATTGGCCGCCTTGATTACAGATAAGGAGCTTCTGGCTATGGTTGAGAAATTTCTCATCGCCGAAGAGTTGTTGGTAGACACACCCTATATGCAACGGTTGCAAGAAATCCGCCTGGAAGGAATCCAGGAAGGAGTCCAAGAAGGCCTTGGGAAAGGTCGCCAGGAAGCTACGTTGACGACACGGCAGCAAGCCATCCTGGAAACGCTCCAGTTCCGCTTCAAGCCCTCTAAAAGTACTTTAGCGAAGCTTAAAACCACCCTAACCAAGGTTGGCAATGAAGCCGCCTTACGCGCCCTATTCCTGACTGCCTTGCAAGT
>Ga0316607_1000200_pt1 | contig 24208 bp, 17 predicted proteins | sample MIS2016062E_MG_FD_207674 | JGI IMG/M metagenome (GOLD analysis project Ga0316607, IMG submission 207674) | Microbial mat bacterial communities from Middle Island sinkhole, Lake Huron, Michigan, United States - MIS.2016.062E | ecosystem: Environmental > Aquatic > Freshwater > Lake > Sediment...
ATTTTGCTTAGGGCTGGATTGCGGAGCAAAAGCAATGATCCTGCGCTTAGTGCAGATTATCTCAGCACTTTTCACACGATTCCATTTCCCCGCATCTTGAAAACTATGCCCAGCGAGGGTGCTACAGACGTTTCACCCTCTGGCGAGATTGTCATCACTTTCAATGCCCCTATTGATACCGAAACTGTTGCAAACCATGTGAAAATCACGCCAGACCTCAAAGTTCCCCTAGCTTTAGCACCAAAATACATTGATGATAAATTTTCATGTCATTTTTCTTTGACTGATGCTAATTTTCAATTGCGTCCGACCACAAGTTATACATTGTATATTGAGCCTGGCATTGCTGATCCCTACGGAAATGTAATTACGCAAGCCTTAAAGATTCATTTTCGCACAGATTCAATGCCTTCGCGGCCTGCGGGAGCGTGGTTTGATGCCCCTGGCTGGCGCATTGCGCTGGTAAATGCCTATCAACCTGCCCGTATCTCGCTTCATACTATCAACATGACTAATGTGCAACTTTCCCTTTATAGTTTGCAAGAAGACAATCCTGAATCCTATAGTTCTAGCTCTGAATTTAGTGCTACTAAACTTATCCGTCGTTGGAAGATTCAGATTACAAATCTTCCAAACGAAGAAATGGTGCAAGAAATTGCGGTCATAACAGATGGCGTAAAATTGCCTGTTGGCCTCTATCAAATAGAGCTAGATAATGCGCCCCAAAGTATCCATAATCAGTGGGATAGATGGGATTATCTGGTGCAAAAAACCAAATTCAGGTTGCTTGTTTCAAACGTCAATATAACGCTCAAGGTTGGAAAAAACGAGGTTCTCGCCTGGGCCAATGATTTTCAAAGCGGTAAACCTGTTGCGGGGCTAAATCTCGCTTTCTTTGCCCCTGGCCAGAGCCAGAGCGATTTCAATGCTAAATATAGCAAATTGGGCACATCAGCCACCGATTCCGATGGAATAGCCCGCATAAGTACCAATTTCCTCTTTGATTCCTACTCTTATATTCCCAATATTCTTGTTCTAGGGCAACAATCCACTTTTGCCGCCGTTTCTTCACTCTGGCAAATTGGGCAAACAAGTCATTATCCCTCAAATATCCCAATTCTAAAAGGTTATATCTACACTGAGCGCCCAATTTATCGCCCTAACCAAACCGTTGCTTTCAAGGGGATTTTACGAAAAGAAAGTGATGTTCAATTTAGTCTTTTTCCAGCAGGGAGCGTGGTAAATGTAAGAATCAATGACTCTAGCTGGCAAGAAGTTTATCAACAGAGCTTTACACTAAATGCAAATGGCACTTTTGTGGGTGAATTGAAGCTTAAAGAGGATGCTACGCTTGGTGATTATACAATTACAGCTAATATCCCCACAAATGAAGCAACTCAAACCTTTTATCAAACTTTCAAAGTTGCGGCCTATCGTGCGCCTGAATTTCAGGTCAACGTAAACCCCGAAACCGCTGAGGTTCTACTAGGAAAACCAATTCGGGCATTAGTGGATGTAAGCTATTTCGCTGGGGGTCAGGTTGCTGAAGCGAAGGTAGAATGGAATGTGACTGCGAAAGAATCTAGTTTCGTGTCGCCAGATTGGGCAAAGCGCTATTATTTTAGCACAAAAACCCCGATTTTGTCTTGTTGGGATTGCGAATTTATCCCAATTGCGGGCCAAACGATTCTTACGGGTACGGGCAAAACCGATGCTCAAGGCCATTTTCTTATTGATTTACCCACAGATTTGAAAGATAAAAGTGGAAAATCAATTACTAGCACGACTGAATTAGCGATAGAAGCCTCAGTATTGGGCAAAGACTTTCAGAAAATCACGAATAGTGGGAAGGTCATTGCTCATCAAAGTGAGGTCTATGTTGGGATTGCCTCGCAAAAGTATTTTGGAGAAGTCAATAAAGCGCAACAAATTGATTTGCTAACACTCAATCCCGCTGGGCAACGGCAGCCAAACATCAAGTTAGATGTCGAAATTGTGAAAATCGAGCAGGATAAAAGCTATTTTAGCGAATATAACTATTGGTATAAAGGATATATTCAACCAAAACAACGGCAAACGGTGATTGAAAAACGCTCTTTGAAGACAGATGAGCATGGAGAAACGGACTTTTTCTTCATGCCTCCAGACTCTGGTTCCTATCAAATTATTGCTCAAGGGCAAGATGCTGTGGGGCGGCAAAATCGCTCCTTATTGACACTTTGGGTTTCAGGGCAAGGTTATGCTTCTTGGCAATTAGGCAGCGGGGATCAAATTAACCTTATCGCTAATAAAACAAGTTATAAACCTGGCGAAACAGCCGAAATATTGATTCCTTCGCCTTTCCAAAATCCTCATTGGGCACTAATCACCATTGAAAGAGGGAGTATTCTTAGTCATTCTGTGCAAAAAATGGAAAGCAACAGCCTCGTTTATCGTCTTCCTATCACAACCAATTATGCCCCGAATATCTATGTTTCAGTTGTTTTGTTTAGCCCCTCAGCGGTAATTACTGATGTTCAAAGTAATTATGCCATTACGCTGCCCGCCGACTACAAAATAGGTGTTTTGTCCCTTGATGTCCTCCCCTTAGCCCAAACCATCCAGATCAAGCTGGCCCCAAATTCCCCTGAAGTTGAACCTGGACAGGAGCTAACTTACGCAATCACCGTTACAAATGGTTTAGGAGAAGCAACCACAAGTGAATTATCGCTTGATCTAGTAGATAAAGCAGTTTTGAGCCTTTTGCCGCGAAAGGCAAATGCAATAAAAGATGCTTTCTATGCCAAACGAGACTTAGCTATTGCGACGGCCAATAGCGCGTCGCTTTTGCTCAATCGAGTTTCGCCCAGCTATGCAATTGCGAATTCAGTCCTTCCTGCTCCTACGGCTGGTCTTCCAATTAGTTTATTGCCAGTTGGGGAGAAGGGAAATAAGGATTCAGCTAGTGGAAATGCTGAATCACCAACGATCCGTGAGAATTTCTTAGATACGGCCTATTGGAATCCCACCATTCTTACCGATGAGCAAGGTAAAGTTACGATCAAAGTCAAACTTCCTGACAACTTGACCACGTGGGTCATGCGAGGCGTGGGCGTTACAGCGGATACAAAAGTTGGCGAAGGCACAGTTGAGGTGTTTGCAAGCAAGTTATTGATGATTCGGCCTGTTACACCACGCTTTTTAGTGGTTAATGATCTGGTTGAATTGGCTGCAAACGTTAGTAATCGCACTGATAAAGTGCTTAACGTGCAAGTCGGGCTTACAACTCATAGCTTAACGATTACAGATCAATTGACGCAAACGATTCAAATCCTTGCGAAGAGCGAAAAACAGGTTACATGGCGGGGAATTGTCCAGGACGTTGATTACGCTGATTTGGTCTTTACCGCAATTTCTGGAAGCTATGGCGATGCCAGCAAACCGCGTTTGGCGACGGGCCCTAATGGCACATTACCTGTTTATCGCTATCTTGGCCCAGTTACAAACTTGAGTAGCGCAAGTGGCCAATTGACTAAAGCAATGACTCGTACTGAAATCGTTGCTCTTTCCTCAAAAAATACTTCTCAAAACGGCAGTTTAGAGATACGGTTGGATGCTTCTTTGGCCGCAGGAATGCAGGATGGGCTAAAATACCTGGAACATTATCCTTATGAATGCACTGAACAAGCTCTTTCGCGCTTTTTGCCAAACATCTTGACCGCACGAGCTTTGAGACAATTGGGGATTCCAAATACCGATTTGGAACAGAATCTGACTAACCTAGTACCTGTGGGTTTGAGCAAATTGTATTCGCGCCAGAATGCTGCTGGGGGCTGGGGGTGGTGGGATAACGATGTAAGTAATGCCAGAATTAGTGCTTACGTCGTTTTTGGTCTGTTAAAAACCAAAGAGGCAGGGTTTGCAATAGATGAATCTGTGCTTTTGCGAGGACTAAACTATCTTGAACAGACGGCCAAGCAAAATTCATTTGATACTTTCGCAGATGCTAATCAGCAAGCGTGGGTAGCCTTTGTCTTAGCTGAGAGTGGGCATTTAGATTCAGAAACGCTTACGAAAATCTACAATCAGCGTGAAAAACTTAGTCTTTATGCCCGTGCCTATCTTGCAATGGCTTTTCAAAAGACAAATTCAACTGATGAGCGCATAAAAACGTTGCTTTCTGACCTGCAAATTGCGGTTTCGGCAAATTCAATGGGCAATTATTGGGAAGAAAAGCAGCTTGATTGGTGGAATATGAACACCGATACGCGCTCAACCGCGATTATCCTCACAGCATTGATTCGTCTTGACCCAGAAAATGCTTTGAATCCCAATATTGTTCGCTGGTTGATGGCCATTCGCAAAGCGAAAGTTTGGGAAACAACGCAGGAAACCGCTTGGTCGCTCATGGCTCTGACAGATTGGATGAGTTATACGAAGGAATTGCAGGCTGATTATCCTTATGCTGTTTGGCTTAATCAAAAACCACAGCTTTCAGGAAGGATGGATCAGAGTAAACTTACGCAATCAACAGAATTACATCTTTCGCTTTCAAAACTCTTGCGTGATGTGAGCAATCAATTGACTATTAACCGTGGTGAAGGGCCTGGTCGCCTCTATTATACTGCTTATCTTCAAACATCTCCACCGATAGAAGAGGTTAAGCCACTTGATCATGGCGTGATTGTTCAACGTCGCTATACCCTTGCAAGCTGTTCAGCGGGCCCAAAATGCCCTGAAATTAACAAAGCTAAGATTGGCGATGAGATTCGCGTCGAATTGGCGCTCACTGCACCAAAACCGTTGCCTTATCTGTTGATTGAAGACCCTTTGCCTGCGGGCACAGAAGCAATTGATCCCAGTTTAGCGACTAATTCAGCGACTAATCAATTTTCAGGAGATTCTTCAACGAATTATTACTGGCGCTATTGGTGGTATTGGTGGCGATGGTATGATCGGAGTGAATTGCGGGATGACAAAATCGTATTATTCAGTAATTATCTCTGGAAAGGCTCGTTTACTTATACCTATACGATAAGAGCTACGCAGCCTGGTGAGTTTCGGGTCATACCACCAACTGCTCAAGCACTCTATTTCCCTGAAATTATGGGGCATGGCGCAGGACAAATTTTTACCATCACGCGCTAGAAAACATTCGGGCGATTGGGGAATTGGGCGACCTTTGCGGCTTTGCCGCAAAGGTCGCCCAGGCTAAATCTACTACTTTAGGGCAATAGCTTCAATTTCAACACGAGACCCTTTGGGCAAAGCGGCTACTTGCACCGTCGAGCGGGCAGGCGGATTCGTAGAAAAAAATTCAGCATAAACGGTATTCATCGCAGCGAAATCGCTCAAATCCTTGAGAAAAACTGTGGTTTTCACAACTTGCGCTAATGAACTTCCCGCTTCTGCCAAAACAGCCTGCATATTTTGCAAAACTCGGCGCGTTTGAACTTCGATTTCATCAGTAACCAGTTCACCTGTAGTTGGATCAAGCGGGATTTGCCCCGAAAGAAAGACAAATTGCTCAGTAGAAATGGCTTGTGAATAGGGGCCAATCGCTTGCGGCGCGGCGGCAGTGCTAACAACTGTAGACTTCATGATATCCTTTTCTATGCTATAATGAGGCGCTAATTTAGAGCTATTATAGCATATTCCAACAAATCTCTAGCCTAAAGGTGGATTTTTCTATGGCTTCGCAACAAATCGTCATTAAAGTTAGCGGAAAAGAACTTGATGAGCCGACTTTTATCACAAATTTAGGTCAAGGTCTGGCAAAAATCACTTGTCCGCTTGTCCTCGTCCACGGTGGAGGAAAAGAAATTACGCAAGCGCTGGAAGCATCTGGGCAAACGGTGCAATTTATTGATGGTCTGCGCGTTACGCCGCCCGAAAGTATGGTAATCATGGAGATGGTCGTTAGTGGGCGCATCAATAAGCGCGTCGTAGCTCATCTTGTGGCGGCAGGCAAGCTTGCAATCGGTCTAAGTGGGGTAGATTTGGGGCTTTTGCGCTGCGAGCCGCATCGGCCTGGCGGGGTAGATTTGGGGCGCGTTGGCAAGATCACCAGCGTGGCCAGCGAGGTTTTGCAGGCTCTGCTGGCGCTAAATTGGCTGCCTGTTATCGCGCCTGTGGCTTTGGGAAGGGATGATGGCTTGCCTTACAACGTGAACGCCGACCACGTGGCTCAAGCCGTGGCGGTGGCTTTGACCAGCCAGGGAGAAACAGAATTGCTCTTTTTGAGCGATCTACCAGGCGTGTTGATGGCGGGGCAGGTCGTGCCGCAACTTACCGCCGCCGCGATTGAGCAAGCGATTCAAACGGGCACGATTACGGGTGGAATGATTCCCAAAGTGCGCTCGGCGCTGGCGGCTTTGGCCGCTGGAGTCCAAACCGTGCGAATTACAAATTTGGCGGGTTTGGAATCGCAGGGAACACGAATTATCGCTTAAATCGCTTAGAGAAGGAGTTTGAAAATGGTTTTTTGCATACCTATTGAAAAACAATTGCCTAAAAACGCTTCTAAGCTTGACGCAGCCCCAAATTCTGCTATTTTTCAAGACCTCGAAAACGATCAGAAGGCTCAACTTGAAGAGCTAATCAGCTACCAACAATATCCTGCGGGGCATTTACTCTATACTCCTACAATTTCCAACGATTCCTTATTTATTCTGCGGGTTGGGCGGGTGCAAATCTACAAACTTTCACCTGAAAATCGGATTCTTACTTTGGCTATTTTGGAACCGCAAGCAATTTTTGGCGAGCTGGCCCTGGTAAGCCAGACAAATCAAGATACTTTTGCTAAGACAATGAGTGATTGCACAATTGGCCAGCTTGAACGCGAGGCTTTAGTTGAATTAGTGCAAACTTATCCCCAAATAGCTCTATATCTGATGAATTTAATGAATCAACGCACGCAGGAAATGATGGAAAAACTGGCCGATATTGCTTTCAAAAGTGTTTCGCAGCGTTTGGCAATTGTGTTGCTGACCCTTTCTGGAAACGGTGTAAATCAAGCACCGCAGGACCCCAAACCGCTTGCCATCGCTCGCTATACGCACCAGCAATTAGCTGAAATGATAGGTTCCCAGCGCGAAACCGTCACGAAAGCTGTGGGCAAATTTCGAGATTTGCGATTGATCCGCATTGAGGATGGCACACTCTATCTTACAAATGTACAAGCGCTCCAGAAAATTGCTAATGCTTAGGCTAAAATAACTAGAGGGACAGGCTCTAGCCTGTCCCTCGTTCAGTAACCCACTGCTCTTTACTTTTTCTTCCCCTCTTAGAAGCTTTCGTTATTGAATAAAGCTATTATTTACAGCTCCCTCAAGCGGCAATGCTTTATTTAAGAGTTTGCTGGCCAACAGGAATTCCTGGGTTTTTTCCCAAACCGTGAGATCGCTAAAGCCTAATTTATCGCTTTTCCAAAATTCCAGAGCCGCTTGTAAGACTTTGCGCTGGAGCTTCGAGTCGCCCTGCTTGGCTTCAGGGATATTGTTAAGACTCACTTCAAAAGCCATATCGGGGTCATCCAATGTAGCTTGCAAGCCATGAAGGGTAGCTTGAACAAAGGACTGAACTAATTTCGCGTCTTTATCAAGGAGTTTTTGATTTACAGCCAGCCCATCCGAGGCTAAAGGATAATCAACAGAGAGAATATTCAACTTTTCGCCCTTGTTCGCAAGCTGAATCGGCTCATTGACTGCATAACAGACTGCAACATCAACTTTATCTTCCAATAACATTTGAACCTGATTAAAGCCAATGTCTTGGAGATTAAGGTCGCGCTCGGCCATTTTGTTGGCGTGGAGGAGGGCTAAAACTGCGTAATAGTTTGCCCCATAGTGGCCTGGCAAACCAATCCGTTTACCCTTGAGGTCTTGCGGTTTGGCGAGCGGCGTTTTGGCTTTGCTCACGAAAACGACAGGAAATTTCTGGTTGATCGTCGCAACCGTGACAACTGGTAAACCTTGCTGTCGCGCCAGCAGCGTCGAAATCCCACTCATCATAGCGAATTCTATATTCCCTTGCGCGAGCCGCTGGGCCACATCGGTCTCAAAGTTGTAATCAAACTTCACTTTCAGCCCTGCTGCCTTATAATAGCCCTTACTTTCAGCAACGTAAAAAGGAGCAAATTGCACATTGGGAATGTAGGCCAGCGCAAGAGTTACATCTCGCAGACGCAGACTCTTTGAATCCGTGGAAGTTGCTTCAAATTTTGGGGAAGTCGTTTCAGATAAGGATGGCTTACTAGCTTCTCCACCACAAGCACCCAGCAAAAGTGTACCGATGAGCAACAAAAGCAAACGTCTTAACATAGTTTCCTTAATCTCCAGTTTGATTATAGGGTTTAGCGAAGATTACCATTCCCAACGAATCAAAAGTTTTTCCAAAAGACAACTGCAAAGATAGAGAAGCAGGGTGATCGCCGCCAACATGATCAAGGCCACAAAAATAAGCGGGGTATCAAAGAGGCCACGGGCAATGTTGATCAACGCTCCCAGGCCCTCGCGGCCCGCCACAAATTCCCCGACTACTGCGCCTGTTGTCGCTAAAGAAAGGCTTGTCCGCACGCCGCCCAGCAAAACGGGGAGGGCAAGCGGAAATTCAACCTGAAAGAGGATTTGCCACTGATTAGCCCCACTGATTGCGGCCATTTCGCGTAATTCACGAGGAATGGTCCGTAAAGCGATAATGGTGCTGATCAGCATCGGGAAGAAAGTAACGAGCGCGGCCACCAGAATTTTGGCCGAAATTTCTGTGCCAAACCAGAGCATAATGAGGGGCGCAACCGCTAAAATCGGGACCGCCTGCCCGCCCGCCAAAATTGGCGCGAGGGCCCGCTCCAGCCAGGGCAGATGAGCAAGAATGTAGCCCAGAACGAGGCTTACGACTAGCGCCACGCCGAATCCCCCCAGTGCTTCCTGCAAAGTCGTAAAAACGTGCGGCCAAAGCAAGCCGCTTTCAGCAAGCAGCCCGAAACGCTGGGCAACAACGGTGGGGCTGGGCAAAATGAAAGCCTCATAGCCGAAATAGACAACGAAACCTTGCCAACCAGCCAAGAAGAGGAACAGGCCGAGCGGCAAACTTAGCCATTGGATTTGAAGGCGGTTTGGGAAACGAGAGGAGATTTCAAGCTTCAGGCTCTGTGGGTGGGCTAAAGGAAAAGTCTGTTGCATATTTCCTCGCATGAGAATCAAAAAACCCCGAAAAGGGGGCTTCGGGGAAGAAAATGCCAGACAGATATAAAGCTAAATTCGGCCCGCTTAAAAAGCTGCCAAGAAATAGCACTTCGGCCAAGCAGCTAACTGCTGGCTTCAATCTTCTGTGCAGGAACCCTCTTCCATCCGGACTTTACCGTCGGCTCTGGAATCTCACCAGTATCTTGCCTTGCGGCTCGCGGGCTAGGAAAGGCTTAACTCTCCATTACCGCCGGTCAAGAATTACACTTTGCCCCGAAGGCCCTAACGCCCTTGAGCATACCACGCCCCTAATTCTTTGTCAAATTTAAGCTTTGGTTGCCCAAAAGGGGAACTAAAGCCCGCTTTTGTAACCAATTTGTAACTTCTCTCTGGTACTTTGGAAGAAAGACAAAAAGCGTGGGGTTTGCTTCTAGCTCTTAAAAATTGTTCAAACATGCACGATTATACTTAATTGTAATTACTGGAAGTACTTTTCCCATCCTCCAATGGGCCGAGCGTAACTGCATTGGAACTGGGGTTATAATACTTAGAGCTAGGGATTTAGGCTTGTTGAGGCTTAAAAACCCAAACCTCCACGGGCGGAAGCTCCGGCGGGAAGTCAAATCCGCTTGGGGCCTCCGGGGCAGAACTTCGGCTGAAGGCAGGGTAGGTTGAGGCAAGAAGATCCCGCTTAAAGTAGCGGAAAGACTATTAACATGAGATCGCCAGCACGGCTAAGACCAAGCTCGTCGAAACCTTGCTGTTGGGTTATGGAAGTTGGACATCCATCCTATTCTTTTTTTGAATACTTAGAAAGTCAGAGGTTTTCAGTCATGACAACGGATTGGAACAAGCAGTCGGAGGAAATGATTCGGGTTTGGCTCAGCGCCCAGCAAAAAATGTGGGAAAATTGGCTCGGCGTGGTCCAGAACATTCAAGTTCCTCAAACAACAGGCACATGGGAGAAATCGGTAGAAACATGGCATGAGTCGGTCAAAAAGGCTCTCGAATCCCAAACTACCTGGGTGCAACATTGGGCCAATAGCGTTTCGGCCACGCCAGGAGTGACCAAAGAAGCGACAGAAGCTGCGAATAAGGCGCTGGAAGTTTCCAAACACTGGACTGAAACCCAAAAGCAAATCTGGGATAGCTGGTTTGAGACGGTTCGCAAGACCGACCCCACTTCGCCTAAAAGCTGGACCGAAATGGAAGTTCAAACAGTCCAGAAAGTTTGGCAAGAATCCGCGCAAAAGGCGCTCGAAGCTCAGGCTGAATGGACCCGCTTATTGACAGGTACGATTCAATCCCCCCCTAAGAGCTAAGATCGTGGTTGCAACTTGTGGCCCAAGTTAAACGTCTCAAGAAGTGTTAAGCATTGTAGAAGCAGCACTCGCAAAATGTGCTATAATCTGCTGAGGTTTCTCAACCCTGCCAAAGCCATTAAGGCTTAACCAAACAGAAGTACGACAGGCTGGAGCAGTGAATTCTTAATTTTAGCTGGAGGTATTTTTGTCTATGCCAACGGATTGGAACAAGCAGTCGGAGGAAATGGTTCAGAGCTTACTTAGCGCCCAGCAGAAAATGTGGGAAAATTGGATTGGCGTTGTCCAAAACATTCAATCTCCCCAAGCTACGGGCGTATGGGAAAAATCGGTAGAAACGTGGCACGATTCGGTCAAAAAGGCCCTTGATTCCCAAACCGTTTGGGTACAACATTGGGCCAACAGCGTTTCTTCAACCCCAGGAGTCACCAAAGAAGCGACGGACGCGGCGAGTAAGACACTGGAAGTTTCCAAAAGTTGGACTGAAACCCAGAAGCAAATTTGGGATAGCTGGTTTGAGACCATTCAGAAGACTGACCCATCTTCGCCCAAAGTTTGGAGCGAAGTAGAAGTTCAGAAAGTTCTGAAAGTTTGGCAAGAAGCGGCCCAAAAGACGCTCGAAGCCCAAGCTGAATGGACGCGCTTGCTGACAGGGGCGATCCAACCTCCGCCCAAGAGCTAGATCTGACCTAGTTCTGGCTACGGGAAAGCATTTTGTTCCTCCCGATTCAAGGCTTTCGTAAATCTTCCTCGCGCTTTGAGCGAGAGCCTTGAATCCCCGCAATTATTCTTTCTTTCTTTCTTTCGCAGCGTGCCTTGAAAACTTAAATAATGAGTGACGGCAAAGGAGCCGAAACATCATGAACGAAGCTAAACGTCGAATGCTCTCAGAGCTTGCCGAGCAAAGCCGTTCTTCAACTAATCCCAATCAACGAGCTTTAGCTCAAGGCTTGAATGAACTCTTAGTCTACGTTGATGACCTTCTCTTAACCATTGACGTAGTTACGGAAACATGTTACGAGGCCGTTTCCCTCAGCTATGAGAATTGGCCCGAACCCGCTAAAACCCTTTGACAGATTAGGGAATATAGTCTCTGCCCATGGCCATTATTCTCTTGTAAATGAGTTGAAGCCTTGTTATTTAACTCAGTTATAGGAAAAGCCATGGGCAGTTTGCTTTTGATCCACGGCTTTTAGCCGTTGCCCAGGCCAATGGCTAAAGCCATCGGATTCCAAGAGGTCTTTGGCTGTTTTGCAACAGGATTCAACGCTCGTGCAGATTCTCTTAAACGGTAGTTTCTGGTCGCAGCCTAATGTAGGAAGTGGGCAATATCTTCACGGTCTTTTGCGCTGGCTCCCATCAGTTGCCCCTCACCACCGTTACACCCTTCTCCTCCCCGCTATTTCCCAGGCTGATGCTAATCAAATTCCTTTGCCTCCTGGGATTCAAACTTTACAGCTTCGCACGCCTTTCGAGGCCCAGAATGCGAACTTAGCCAAACTGTGGTTTGAGCAGATAAGTATTCCCCAAACCGCCGCTTTGCTCAAAACTCAGCAGCCTCGTGAGCAATTTCTCCTGCATATCCCCTATTTTGCGCCGCCAATGCGTTCTTCTGTCCCCGTTATCACCACGATTCCCGATCTTATTCCTTTTCTCCTCCCCGAATATCGTGGTGGAATCCATGTCCAAGCCTATCTTTCCCTCGTGCGCCATGCGATTCAGCACTCTTCGCAGATCATTACATTCTCTGACTTTAGTCGCAAGGACATTGCTACCTTCTTAAAGCTTCCCGATGAGCGCCTTAAAGTTACACTCCTCGCTGCTGGCGAGGCTTATGGCCCTAAAGATGCTCAATTAGCGAAGGCCGAAGTCGCTAAACGTTATGGTTTGCCTCCTGATTTCATCTATTACGTGGGGGGGCTTGATGCCAGAAAGAATGTCTCGGTGCTGATTAAAGCGCTTGATCTCTTAGCCCAACAAGGAAAACCTCTTCCTTTAGCGATTGCGGGGAAAGCTTTAGGCAAAGATAAGCGCCTCTTCCCTGAAATAGATGGTTTGATTACTCAGCTTAGGCTAGAGAAATGGATTCGGCGACTTGATGTACCGCACGCCGATGGCCCGTTGCTATATCAGGCTTGCACGCTATTCGCTTTCCCCAGCCGCTACGAAGGGTTTGGATTGCCGCCCCTGGAGGCGATGGCTTGTGGTGCGCCCGTGGTGGTGAGCAATTCGAGCAGCCTGCCCGAAGTGGTAGGGACGGCGGCGTGGCAAGTTGCTCCCGATGACGTGGCAGGTTGGGCCCAGGCTTTTGAGACCTTATTCCATACGCCAGCGCAGCAACAAGCCTTCCAAGCCCTGGGCTTTGCTCAAGCTGCCCGTTTCTCCTGGCGCAAGGTGGCTGAAGAAACCGCCCAAATCTATACCAACCTTAGCCATTAAGCTGCTACCCACTAAAAACCTACCCTAAAAGGGTTTTTTATAATCTTTGCCTCTTGAAAAGGTGAGCCATTGACCCAAATGTTAGGAATTTTATCCTCTAACTTTCCTTGAAGAGCAGGTGAACGAACTAGAAACTTACTTACAGAAGGTTGCTCAGGGCTTTCGCCGCGAGCAGCGCAAAACGCCAAATAATCATCTATTGATTCCCGAAAAGCGGTCTGAATTTCCGCAACGGTTTGACCTTCAAAAGTAATCACATCGCAGATATTGATTACTTCGCCATACAAGATCCCCGCTTCCTCATCAATTTCAACCTTGCCCAAGTAACCCTTATATTTCAGCATGGCTTTACTCCCGATAGTCTGAAATCCAATTTATTTTCCCTCGGAGGCAACAGCTTTAGTTGTTGGGCCACGGCTAAAGCCGTGGATTCCTAGGGCGAAACCCCCTCCGCATTACTCTTGCTACTCTGAAATCCAATCTTCATAAGAATCAAAAACCTGGTAGGCTCTCACCTACCAGGTCTCTTTCCAACTTGCTTGGGCTTAGTTTTAGCCCTTCACAAAGCTGGCCTTAATCATATCGCAGTTCATGCGGGCAATAAAGTCCAGACTGATTTCTTTGGGGCAGGCTGCCGCGCATTCGCCCATATTGGTGCAACCGCCGAAGCCTTCCTTATCCATCTGGCTGACCATCCGTAGGACGCGGTTGTGGCGTTCAGTTTGCCCTTGCGGGAGCAACCCCAAATGCCCAACCTTTGCCGCCACGAAGAGCATAGCCGAAGCATTAGGGCACGCCGCGACACAGGCTCCGCAACCTACGCAAGCCGCTGCATCCATTGCCAGATCGGCATCATCTTTGGGAATCGGGATGGCATTGGCATCGGGCACGCCGCCCGTTGAGATCGAGACAAAACCCCCCGCTTTGCCATCCACCCGAATAATGCGGTCAAAAGCGGTGCGATCTACAATCAGGTCGCGGATGATGGGGAAAGCTCTGGCTCGCCACGGTTCAATCGTGATTGTGTCGCCATTGCTGAAGTTCCGCATGTGGAGTTGACAGGTTGTGGTGGCTGATTCTGGGCCATGGGGAATCCCATTGATCACCAACCCACACATCCCACAAATTCCTTCCCGACAATCGTGGTCAAAAGCAATTGGCTCTTCGCCCTTTTCGATTAGTTGCTCATTGGTCACGTCCAACATTTCCAAGAACGACATATCAGGCGAAACATCATGGACTTTGTATTCGACGATGCGGCCTCGATCTTTTGCATTCTTTTGCCGCCAGACTCGTAACGTAAGGTTCATAGAAATCTAGCTCCGTGAGAGGTTAGGCTACTTATAACTTCTTTGCGAAGGGTGGACATACTCAAAGACAAGCGGTTCTTGATTGCGAATCGGCTGATTCTTTGGCCCGGCATACTCCCAGGCCGCAGCATGGGCAAAATTATCATCATCGCGCAGCGCTTCGCCATCAGGAGTCTGGCTTTCCTCACGGAAATGGCCCCCACAGGATTCAGTGCGCTTCAAGGCATCAAGGCACAAAAGCTCGGCGAGTTCCAAGAAATCGGCGACGCGCCCAGCCTTCTCAAGAGCCTGATTGACTTCCTCATTCGCCCCTAAAACGCGGACGTTCTTCCAGAATTCAGCCCGAATCTCAGGGATTAGCTTGAGCGCTTCTTTCAAACCCTTGTCATTGCGAGCCATCCCGCACTTATCCCAGAGGAGCTTCCCGACTTCGCGGTGGAAAGAGTCAACAGTCCGCTTGCCATTGATGCCCAATAAGCGTTTGTTGCGGTCAGTTACTTCAACTTCGGCTTCGCGCACCGCCGCCTGCCCGACCTCGACCTTGGGCAACTTGGCTTGCGCCAGATAATTGCCAATGGTGTAGGGCAAGACAAAGTAGCCATCCGCCAGACCTTGCATCAAAGCACTCGCACCGAGGCGATTTGCGCCGTGGTCGGAGAAGTTAGCTTCGCCCAAAACAAACAAACCAGGGATGGTACTCATCAAATTGTAGTCAACCCAAAGGCCACCCATCGTGTAGTGAATAGCAGGGTAGATCCGCATCGGCACTTCATACGGGTTTTCAGCCGTGATCCGCTGATACATATCAAAAAGATTGCCGTACCGCTCTTGAATGACATTTTTGCCGAGGCGCTTAATCGAATCCGAGAAGTCTAAGTAGACCCCAAAGCCCCCTTGCCCTACACCGCGGCCCGCGTCGCAAACGAGTTTGGCATTCCGCGAAGCTACATCCCGTGGCACGAGATTGCCGAAGCTGGGGTATTTCTCTTCCAGGTAATACTCGCGTTCGCTTTCAGGGATTTGGTCTGGGGAACGCTGGTCGCCTGCTTTCTTGGGAACCCAGATCCGTCCATCGTTTCGCAAAGATTCGCTCATCAAAGTCAATTTGGATTGATGATCCCCGCTCACAGGAATACAAGTCGGGTGAATCTGAGTGTAACAAGGGTTAGCGAAAAAGGCTCCGCGCTTATAAGCCCGCCAACTAGCGGTCACATTGCAGCCTTTAGCGTTGGTCGAGAGATAAAAGACGTTGCCATAGCCGCCCGTCGCCAAAACGACAGCATCCGCCAGATAAGATTCGACCTTGCCCGTAATCATATCCCGTGTAACGATTCCGCGAGCAATGCCATCAACCACGATGAGATCAAGCATCTCAGTCCGCGAGTGCATTTCGACGTTGCCCAACCCGATCTGGCGCGAAAGAGCTTGATAAGCACCGAGCAGCAATTGCTGTCCCGTTTGGCCGCGAGCATAGAACGTTCGAGATACTTGCGCTCCACCGAAAGAGCGATTATCAAGGAGCCCACCATATTCACGAGCAAAAGGCACACCTTGTGCTACACATTGATCAATGATATTGACACTGACTTGGGCTAAACGATAGACATTTGACTCGCGTGCCCGAAAGTCTCCGCCTTTAACCGTGTCATAAAAGAGGCGATAAATGCTATCCCCATCGTTAGGATAGTTTTTAGCCGCATTGATTCCCCCTTGGGCCGCGATGCTATGAGCGCGACGGGGGCTATCCTGGTAGCAAAAACTCTTGACATTGTAGCCCAATTCGGCCAGCGAAGCTGCTGCCGCCGCGCCACCAAGCCCCGTTCCAACCACGATGATTGTGAATTTGCGCTTATTGGCGGGGTTGACCAGCTTCATCTCAAACTGATGCTTATCCCACCGTTGCTCAATCGGGCCAGATGGAATCTTGGGGTCAAGCTTAACCTGCGAATCCGTTGCCATAAGGTTTAATTCCTCCGCACTTAGCTCGGCAGCGTTGTCATCATTGCTGTCAGTACTACCGATACATTCCCAACCACCACCAGCAGGGCCACCAATAGGGCTAAACCACGCAGTAATTCTGTTGAACGTTGACTATTCCAGCCCAAAGTCTGGAAGAAGCTCCACAAACCGTGATAAATGTGTAAGCCTAATGGGAGCATCGCAAAGATATAGAGCCAAGGCGCAATACCTTTGAGGCCACTCACGACATTCAGATAAACTGCCCCATCCTTAAAGTTTGGCACAAAGTAACCTAAAGTCAAATGAAGCAGATGCCCGATGATAAATAGCCCAATGATCACGCCACCACGCAACATTGTGCGCGAGGCCCAGGAAGCCTGAAGCGTTTTTTGTTGTACATACTTCACATCGCGCCCTGTCCAGCGCCGTTCAGTAAGTTGGATGGCCGACCAAACGTGCAAGCCCACTGCCCCCAAGAGCAGCAGCCGGGCAATCCATAACCCTTGCTCGTGGCCCAAAATGGGATAGCCCATTTCCCGCAAAAAACGCCCGTAGACATCCAGCATTGGCTCAGGCGTGCCCCCTGGCCCATAATAAACCTTCAAATTGCCGATCATGTGGACAAACACGAACAAAACCATCAAGAGGCCCGTGATCGCCATGGCCGCTTTTTTACCGATGGAAGATCGGTACAAGGTGAGTACACCGGTCATTCCCAACACTCCTTTCGTGCTGTTTTGCCGTTGAACCAAACGCCCTAAACTGTAGGTCAGAGCCTTTTTCTAGCTCGGCTTGTGCCCCATTATAGCCCAAAAGAGAGATCTTGTCTATGTGCAAAATTTATTCCTGAGTCTTCTTTTCGGGCTAGTGGTAGCCCAGCTTCTGGAGCAAGAGAGCAGCTTTTTTGCCCCTTCCAACGAACCCAGGTTGACAATCTGAAGTAATAATGGCATATTAAAAGCCTACCAAGTCCAATCTGGCAAGCTCTGGAAGTCTAAACCCCGAAACCCGATGGGAGCTATCTTTAACCCTTGGTCTCGCTCGCGCTCCGCAACAATTAGGAATTTTACGGTAAATGTAGCTTTCTGTGGTATAATTCTGGCCCAAGAACGGCTTGGAAGTATAGCGGATTTGAAATTTAGGAAAAGCCGATGACTTTAGCTGATAGTGTAATGGATCTCCAGCCTTTAGAGCAGGAGATGGATGGCCTGATTGGGGAACTTTCAAACCCCGAAATCAGTGAACTTGCGCCTGAATACCGTAAGGCCATGCTGGAAACGCAGGATTATGATTCACGCCTGAATGGGATTCGCGGGAAAATCGAAGCCGAATGGCAACGCCTTTTGCTTGAGCGCCGTGATGTCAACACCGAGGATAAAGACATTGCTCCTGAAGAGCGCGAGGAGCGCGAGCGGCAACTTTTTGTGGAAGCGCTGAAGTTGTTGCCCTTAGCTCACAAGCTTACTCTGGCGGCCAACCAGTTAGCCCAATTGCGGGTCAGAGCTACTCCTTCGACTTTGGGCAGCGTGGTCAATGGCCTCCGTGCCTTAGAAGAAGGCAATTTTGCCCAGGCCCTCAATCAGATGGCCAATGCGGGCGATGTCCGCATGGTTGTGGCCGAAGCCCAAAATCAGCGCGAGATTCAAGCTGAAATTTTGTTGGACAAAGCGACAGCCGAAAAAAAGACGCTGGCCAAACGGGCGGCAACTGAAGACCTCATTAAAGCTCGCCAGCGCATCCGCGAGAATTTTCTCCAGCGGGCCTATCGGATTGGAACCGAAGCCCAGCGGGAACGGACCCGGCATTTCTTTGAGGAAAAAGAGCCTCAAAACTGGAAATGGGTCTCCATCACGGCTGCCGTTTTGCTTCTTGGTGGCTTTTCGCTCTGGGTCATTATAGCAACGATTGCAGGCCCTGGCTCCTCAGAAAATAAAGTCGGCTCTACGGCCACAAACCAAGCCTTAGTCGCAACAAAAGGTGAGACAGAAACTCCGGAAGCCAAAGGAACCTCTGAAGCCGAAGGAACTCCCGAAGCAACTGAGGAAGCCGAAGGAACCCCCGAAGCAACTGAGGAAGCCGAAGGAACCCCTGAAGCAACTGAGGAAGCCGAAGGAACCCCCGAAGCAACTGAGGAAGCTGAAGGAACCCCCGAAGCAACTGAGGAAGCTGAAGGAACCCCTGAAGCAACTGAGGAAGCTGAAGGAACCCCCGAAGCAACTGAGGAAGCTGAAGGAACCCCTGAAGCGAAAGCTACTAAAGCACCAGCTAAGGAAACCTCCGTCCCGACTCCCAAGCCTCTTCTGAGCATCACCGAAATCACGCCGACAGAAGCGTTTGGGGGCAATTTACCGTTCTCCTTTGCGGTCAAAGGTGAGCAGCTTGAGACCTTGAAAAGCGCGGAACTGGTTGCAACCACTGGTTTGACCGTTCCCTTACAGCTTGAAAAAGAAGGTAATGCTTCCTTAAAGCTTATAGTGCCTGCGGGAGCCAAATTGGCCGAAGGTACTGCAACTTATAAGGTACGCTTCCTTGCCTCGCCACCCTTAGCTTCAGACGTGGTGGATAAGCTTCCTTCCCTTACGCTGCGCGACTACCTTGAGAGTAAGGTTGTACGCGGTGTGCGAATCCGTTACGACTATACCAACCGCATTGTGCTGAATGAAGGTCTGGCCCAAACTCAAATGCGGGCTGACCCCGACGTAAAGAGCGCTCGGCAAAAAGCCTTGCGGAACGGCGAACAGGTCGAGATTTTGCGGAACGACGTGGCTGGTTGGTATAAGCTGCGAATCCAAAGTAGTGAGCAGAAAGAACGCATCGGCGCAGTGGGGTGGATTGAGCGCTGGATGGTCGATGATGAGGGTGTTCCCCCACCGCCCAAGAAGCGCTAACGGACTGAAGGGCTATGGCAAACCAAGCGAAGATTCGGGCCTTGTTGGCCCAGGCCCAGGCCGCATTGACGGGTGGAGAATGGGAAAAAGCGGCCAAACTTTACACCAAGGCCAGCGATGAGGCTGGGCCGATTGACCTTGACCTTTTTGATCAGGCCCTTGATGGGCTTCAGGCGGTGAAGCAGCAACAGGCCAGGCAAACTAGCTCGCAACCCCTTCTCCCCCCCAATGGGAGGGACGAAGCGTCGAAGCCTTCTTCACCCCTTCAGATTCCCCGCATTACGCGGCGCTTGTTAGATTTGCAAGATCGGGCGCAGACCGCCGAAACGCCCTCTGCGCCCCCTCGCCAGAGAGCTTCGCTTGACCCCAGCCAGAGCCTTCAGCAGCGCATCCAAATTTTGGAAACGGAAGCTGCCAGCTATCTTCGCCAGCCCACAAATGCCAATTTCAAAGCGGCGCGAGATCTATTTGAGCGCATCCTTAATTACAGCATTTTAACCCCTGAGCAGCGCCGTTTTTATGAACTTCGCCGCGCCAAAGTTGAGCAAGAAAGGGTAACTTTGATTGCTCGCTTTGGCGTTTTGCTTACGGCTCGTCAAATCGCCAGCGACACCGACGAATTATTAGAAGTCTGTAAACTATTAGCCAGTGGAATCACCGTAGACATTGAAGGTAAAAGCTTAGATGAGCGTTTTTTAGAATTACGTGACAGCTTAATTGCAAAATTAGTCAGAAGCGCCGACGAAAGAATTGCGGTAGCCGAAGAAGCCCTTGCCGAAGGCTTAAATTATCTCGAAGAACAGCAATTTGTCTTAGCGCAAAATATCTTTCAAGAGGCCATTCAAATCGTAGAGGGGCAAGCGCTTGAACCTTTGCTTTTGCCCAATGACAAAGAAGCCCAAGCCACCGATAATGCGCTGCGCTATCTTAAACGACATTTGAAAGATCACAAACAAACCCAAAAAACCCTAAATGATTATCGACAGCGTCAATCACGCATTATAAAGTTACAAAAGTTAGTTGGAAGGTTGCGCCCCAGCTTTGAGCAAGCCACCGTTGCTTATCAGGCTGGAGATTATCGCACAGCTGTCTTACAAACTGAAGATGTGGCTGGGCAACTTGGCCCAGGTTTGGCCAGCGAAGCTGTCAACACTTTACTGCAACTTTCGCGCCAGCGTTGGGAGCGCGAGGCTTTAGTCCGCCTGACAACTTTGCTGGAGCAAGCCCGACTTGACCTAAGTCGCCAGCACGAAGCTGAGGCTCTGACACTTTTGAGCCAGATTCTGCAATTTGAACCAGCCTTAATCACGCCTGCAATTGCCGAAAAGCAGCGCGAAGCCTATCAATTGCAGCAAAATTTGCGCGAAGCGATTGAAGAGCGCCACAAATTCGATCTTCGGATTCTCAGTAAAGTGCGCCAAGGCATTAAACAAGCTCAACGTTTATTGACTATGGGCGCAGGAGAAGAGTTATTAACAGCAAAAAACGCCCTGGAAGAATATCATACCGCTTTGACTGAGCTTTCTGATCAAGAAGATCAACAGAAATATAGTCGGATTCTTTATGATCTGGCTGAAAAATTAGAAAGCCAAGGCCGTAAACAGCGCGAACGCGAGCGAATTCAAATTGAAATTCGGCGCTTACTTGAGAATGCCACGTTGGCCTTGCGAAACGAAGACTATCAAGCGGCTCAAACAAAAGTAGCCCAAGCCACCGATCTTTTAGCCCCTGAAGAGTTAGATTTGCAGCAACGTTGCACTGATCTCAAACAAAAAATCCAAATTCAGCAAATTGATGATTTACGCAATCAAGTTATTCGCTTAATGAGTGCCGACATTCCTGAACCAAAAGCAACTCTCACTTATTTAGCTCAATTGAGAACTCTGCCAGGAGGATTAGACGATAATTTACTGCTTTTGGAAAAGCGAGCGCGGGAGCTTTTAGCGCAACAAGAGGGTTTAACCGCGTTCAAACAAGGTCGCTATGCCGAAGCTGTCAAACTTCTCGCGCAGGCCAATCCTGCTGCGTCAGGGGTGGCGGCAGCGCTTCTGGAAGCCCGTCAGCGCCTCGCCACTCACCTCATAAATTCCCGTATTTGGGCGGCGGCGCTCAATCTTTTGGAACAGGTAGATTCAACCGATTCACTTTCGGGTTTTTTACTCCAGCGGGCTTATCTGGGACAAGCGCTGGAGCAAACCTCAATGGCGCGGCGACAGTGTCGGTTCCAAGAAGCTAAAAAACTTCTTCTGAATGCTGAAACTCATTTAGAACGAGCCATTCAGCAGCTACCCTTTCTTTCTGAACTAACGCAGGCTGATTTGCCTGAACGTGAACTTTTGGCTTCTGAAAGCCAAACTTTGATGCTTGAATGGACTCGTTATCAGGAAGCGCAGGAATTACAGGAACATGCTGCCATAGCTTATGCGGCTTATCAACAAAAAAGTAACCCGCTTGATTTGCAAACCGCTTTACGCACTCTTGAGCAAGCTCTTGCGCTTTGGCCTGCTTCTGATGAGCAACGTTTGCCATTTGAACGCCTCCGTCGTGAATATAGTCAACAGTATGAACAAGTGATGCGGGAAACTTGTCGGGAGATCATTGAACGTGGTAAAAAACAACAAGAAAAGTTAGATTTTGCGGGAGCCTTAGCAAGTTTTCGAGAAGCTGAAAGTTTTAGAATTGGTAGTTTACAAAGTGAAATTCAAATCCTTATTGAGCGTTTACGAACAGTTATTAGAGATAAAAGGGCTGATCTGATTGCTGAAGCGCAACAATTGTTACAAAGTCGACGGGTAACAACTCAAAGAATTACAAATCTGCTGCAAAGATTACAAAAGCTGCGCTTGTGGGATGAACAAAATGATGACGGTCTTAGTAAAATTGAGTATGAGCTTAAAGATGCTAACCTTTTCATTACCCAGATTGAACACGAATTAGCAATCGTGAGAAGTCAATGGCTGATAGCTCGGCAACGCGGGACTGACTTTAAGGCTGCTCGTTTAGCGTTGCAAAGAACTCTTAGTCTTTTTAACCAACCAAATAACGCTCGCCCTTTCCTCCACGAACTCTTAGATCAAGGTAGTAATTTAAGTTTAATTCAGCGGCTTGATGATGATGAACGAAACTTGCAAGAGGCTAATAGCTTGCATAAAGAACTTTTGCAGCTTGTAGAACAGACTTCAACGCTAAAACAAGCTGGAGCTTGGGCTATTTTTGAGCGCCTTCAAAGAGCAGAAGAGCGCCTTTTGCAGGAAACGGAACGCCTTTTGCAAGAAGCCGCACCTGAGCCTGGGCCCACTACGAGTCAAGAGCGTTATCCCCGCCAATATGAAATTTTGTTGACTTGCGTGAAGCGAATCAATGGTTTAGTGCAAACCTTACACGAAGAAACGGATTCCAAGATAGCTGAAACTTCTTTGAACACTTATTATGAACTTTTGAATTGGTTTGAAAAAGTCAATAAAAAAGACCCTTTTCGGCTTTCGCCAGAAATTCAGGCTTTGTAGTAGGAGCAAGCATCAAAAATGGCCGATTTTCGGGAACAATTGCAAACCGCTCGAAACACTTTAGATCAAGCGCGAGCGCTCTTTGAAGAGGGGGAAAAGGAACGGCAGGCGGGCACGACGGCGCAGGAAAATGGGCAGTGGGCGGAGGCGTTGGCTTGTTACGAACGGGCTTGCAACTATTATCTTCGCGCCCAGCGCACGGTGCGTTCGCTTTCCCAAACGGGAATCACGCCGATTGCCAGCTTGCGGCAGCTTTACCGCGAGGCCGAAGCTTTGCTCAAACAAACTGATCTTGCTAAGGCTCAGGTCGAAAGTTCAAGTTTTATGGGTTTTTGTCAAGCTAGGTTGAGTGAAGCTGCTCAAAAAATCGAAGCTGCTCGCCAAGCCTTGACAGAAAATCGGTTTGCCGATGCAATTGACTTTGCTGAAGAGGCCAAGCAACTCAATCCTGGCCTTTTTGAGGCCGTGGCCCAGATTCAGCGCGATGCCGAGCAAGCCAGCACTAATCGCAATTTTCCGCTCTGGCTCACCGTGCTTATCGTTCTATTACTGCTTGGGGCTTTTTTGATTTGTCTTTTTGGCTCAGGTCTTTGGGATCAAGTTCAAAAGCTGTTTTTTTAATACCCCATTATTGCTTTTTCAAAGGCAAAAACCCTGCCCCTAAAGCCTGATGAGCAGTTCCAATCACCATGAAAGCCTCAGGATCAACGTTAGCAACGATCTGTTTCAAAGCACTTACCTGGGAACGATAGACCGTACACATCAGCAACGCATGGGTTTGGCCACTATAGCCTCCCGTAACGTTCCAATAAGTAATTCCGCGATTTAAACCATCCATTAGAGCTTGGGCAAGCTCGGCGGGGCACGTGCTAATTATCGTTACCGTCCGAACCATGCTGGGGCCTTCCAGCGCAAAATCGGTAGCCAAACCTGCTAGAAAGAGCGACAGAAGAGCGTGAAGAGCGCTTTCCCAGCCGAAAACGATTCCCCCAAGGAAGATAATCATGCCATCGCTGTACAAAAACGCTTGACTCAGAGGTAAACCTGTTTTTTGTTGGACAATGCGCCCGATAATTCCCGTTCCACCTAATGTGCCTCCTGCGCTATAGACAATTCCATTCCCAATGCCGACGACTAATCCTGCATAAATTGCGCTTAACAGCATATTCTTCGTGATCGGATAGTCTGCTAAGAGTTTGGGCAGATAGATTGTAAAGAGGTCAGTGGCAACTGAAAAAACCAAGACAGATAGAATCGTATAAAGGAGAAATTCCCAGCGGCCTAGCACGTAAAACCCTAAGACCAGAAGGGGGATATTCATCAGAAGAATAAGACTGCCTTCGGGCCAGGCCGTAAAATGATTGATGATGATGCTTAAACCACTCACGCCGCCTGCTGCAAGATTAAAAGGTAGTTGAAAAAGCGCGTAACCAAGCGCCGCCAGCGCCGAACCAACAAAAATCGTGAGACACTGCTGCATTATGCGCCAAATCTGAGCAGTTGTTAGGGATTGGAATTTAGCTTTAAGCTTTTGAGCGTTCATGTTTTTCCTGAAAAACTTTCCTACAACTTGGGTATTATAAGGCAAAAAGCCAGCTTCTGTTTGGCTTAGGAATTAGC
>Ga0316607_1000203_pt1 | contig 23887 bp, 27 predicted proteins | sample MIS2016062E_MG_FD_207674 | JGI IMG/M metagenome (GOLD analysis project Ga0316607, IMG submission 207674) | Microbial mat bacterial communities from Middle Island sinkhole, Lake Huron, Michigan, United States - MIS.2016.062E | ecosystem: Environmental > Aquatic > Freshwater > Lake > Sediment...
TTTTGGGCCCTTGAGTCGGGAAGATTTGACTTTGGCATTTGCTGAGGGTTTAAGTCAATATCCTCAGATTAAATGTCGTCAATTAAATCATGCTCATTGGATGGTAGAAGTTTTATTTTCTACTGATGATTTTGCTCCGCCTCAAGTTGGGGAATTTTGCGCTCAAGCTTTGGTGAATAAGCGGATGAGTCAAGGAAAAGCCGATGATTCTTTTCCTGATATTTTGATTTTAGCGGGGTTGAAAAAGACTCCGCCATTGAGTAGCGATGCTGAGGCGCTGCAACCTGGACAATGGGGGGTTGATGTGGTGGAAACTCAGTCTGCTGAGAGTTTCTTGATGGCGATGGGCTGGGAGGAGAAAACGGCGGGGAAAAGTATTGAGGATGTTTTTAAGGTTGAAAGGAGAAAGGGGTAAAGTGTGAGTTCACCTTTCCCTGAGTTTTTCTACTTTGCAGGGTAAAGTAGATGATCTGGATCTAGCCAAACAATATAAAAAGTCTCATTAATAAAGAAACCATGAACCCTACCATGCTTATTTGAGGAGATGGATAACTGATAAGGTATATCAACTAATTGTTCTTCATTTGGCAAACCAAACCCACTTTCACTGGTTTCTTCCCACTTAATGGGATGACATCTGAGAGTGCTGCTACGATCCGCTAAAAGCTCTTGAGCTGTTAAGCTAGATAGGTCTTTTAACCGATTAAGTAGAGTCAGCCAGTAACTCACTTCTTTTTTTATACAAGAAAATTTATTGTGATTGTCTTCATAGTATTTAAACGAAAAGCTGATACCTTGAGGTGGCTTCAGCTTTGATAGTGTAATACCTGATGCACCATTTTTGACAACATCAGTCTTCTTAATTTTCTTCTTCGACACGAGATTTGTAATACTCCTTCATCCACTTCTTCTTAATCACATTGGTGCAAGGTTCATCAGGTAGCATATCCCCCCTTGCCAAATTCCAGGGGCCTTCAGCATGAGTCATTTGCTCTAATTCGTAAGCATCACAGGCAAAGTATTCTTCAGCAACCTCATCCAGAAAAATCTGAACGTTTTCAGGTAATTCTGGATGAGCATCTTTCACAATTGGCTTCCATCCAAAATGCTTGTACTCCTGATACAATTCTGGTATCACTGGTCCATGCACCCATGCTTGAAAATCCTCTGAAAAAAGGGGTGTATCATGGAGTGCAAGATGCCAAGCCTGAGCATAGTAAACAAGCTTTTGCAGCTTGAGATTACTCAGGAAAGAACCTGTTTCATTGGCAAACCAAATGAAGTAATCTGCTACGTTCAAACAAGATAACAAACTGTTCTGTTGAGTGCATTCCATAATTTGAGGATGGGTCAAACTAACAAAATCTGGTGGTGCTTCAATTAAAGTGGCCGATGGAACAACTCTTGTGACATCAGCAATAGCACTACAAATAGCTTCGTTACGTGATGATGCCTCACGGATAAAATTTAGTGCAATATATCCTTTATTTCCAACTCCAATTAAGGCATCATCACAGCCACCTTCATATAGCTTCTCAATAAAATCACCAGGATCTACTTGGGGATCTTCGAGATTAAACGTCAAAGTAAAATCATGCTCGTTCATCTTTTATTTCTCCTCTAGGCAAGGATCATTCACATTGTTGTGCTTTGTGCAGTTATCGACTATTCGACGAATCTGTTTCCCATGATTCCCTGAGTTTTTTGGGGTACTCCAAATACTAGATATACAAAAAATTCCATTTCTACACTCTTGATCGTTATAGGGGCATTTTATTTTTCCCCAAGCATGAGAACCACCAAGATCAACGTGCCATCCATTTTTTTCAGCGTACCTCAAAGCATCCTCAACTTCTGGCTTTGGGTGAGTTCTTCTTGCCATCACAATTTTTGTTTACATACAGGTTAGCTTTTAAATAATTAAGAAGTTAAGAGAGTAGAGAGAGCAAGCGATCGCCTTTACCTCTACTTTCGACAAGGATAGCACAATTTTGATCGATTGTCAATTAACGAGTCAAGCTAAACAGCCAAAGCCTTAATACTTTATCTTTTACATTGGATCAAATCATTAAATTGAAAATACGAGCCAATTCTCTTTAGTATCTGTATGTCTGAGAAAAAGTGGGGAGTAGGATCAAAGCGTGTTGATGTCTTGTTTATTTTGATATTCTTGATGCTCACAAAACGATACTCATAATCCTTGAGAAAATTTGGTTTATTCCAAAATAACTGACCAATTTCCCGACAATAGGCAACGAAACACTTTGCTCCCTTAAGTTGTGCGATAATGTCTGTCTCCGATTCTCCTTTTCCTGCCTTCATCTCAATACAGAGGATAACTTTTTTCTTGCCATCAGCAATGATGACAAAATCTGCGCGTTTGCATTCACCTTTGGAGCCAATAAATACCGTCTTCGGTGCTGGGAAAGCATCGGCTTTAATGACAATAACTTGAGCATAATCAGGCATTCCATCAATTGTTACAGAATAGTCAGCAGGCGGAGGTTCTCTGAGTGTCACCTTCTTTTTACCGTAGCTATCTTCCACCAATGGAACTTTAGCACTTTCTTGAATCATCTCTTTGAGGATAGCAATATCAGACATTACTCCTTACCCCAGACAATTGCTTCCTGAATCCGGTTCATCGTTTCAATAGTTGCATCAAAACTGCGGGCTTCAATACCCATCTCTGGATCAATATCGGCTGGTGTCAGGGTTTGACATTTAGTTTTTCTGGTCTTCCCTTCCAAAACAATTAATGCCTCTTCTGCAATATAAACTTTAATTTTTTCAGACGAAATCAGTTCTGCTTGCCGATAACCTTCTTCTTCAGCAATTCGCTTCAGATGAGGTTGATCGTGGTTAAGCATAATCAAAGTATTCAGTTCTTTAATAATGTAATCGCTATGGGTAGTTATAAACACTTTAATACCTATATTTACCAATCTGGCAAATAGCCGTGCAACGCGGCGCTGATTTTCAGGATGTAGATTCAATTCTGGTTCATCTATCATCAATAAATCGCCAATTTGAGCCTCATGTTTCAGGTAAAAACCGATATCTAATAGAGAACGCACAGCACTAGAACTTTGATCCATAGAAAGCTTAATCCCTTTACCTTTTTTCGGCTCATAATAAAGTTCATCATTACGAGTAACGGTATATTTACCGCCAATGATGTCAGCAAAATCTGCTAATACATCGGGATGGTTTTCGGAAATGAAACTGCTTTTTTTGACAATGGTTTCAAGTTGTCTGGTAAAATCTACATTTGTCTTGATCGGCAGGGCATAATCCTGATAAACCTTGAATAAAAGCTCCATTGGATTGATCTTATTGTTGGCTTGACCCATTTCGTCAAGCAAGCGATTGCGGGCAAAATTCAACTCTTTGCGAAAAATAGCTGCACCAGTTCGTTCTGCACTAGCGATGAAAGGGCGAGGAATAATTCTAGCAAAAATAATGTCTTTCAGTGCATCAGCAATGGTGGATCTAAGTATCTCGTTGGGGATTTTCACCTTTTCTTTCTCAACTAGCAGGGTGACAACTAATTCTGTACTATCTTCACTTTTGATCAGCGAGAATATTTCGGTATTGGCAGATCCTATTGTTCGCTCAAATCTGTCTGCAAAACTAATATTTTTTAGATCTAGGCTTACCTGAAAGTCTGTGTCTTTAAATAGTTCAGCCGGTGCTGCAAAAATCTGAGGTAATCGCTGTGTATAAGCATGACAACCTTTAGCAACAATCCGATCAACCTGCTTGACATATTCTTGTAGATCAAGGCGAATTACTCCGTCAGTAAGAAGTTGCTGAATTTTATCGTCTTTGATTTCGATCAGAAATATCCGTTGCCAAGTAAACAAAAAGCCAAATAGTGCATAAGTAGCATAGGTTTTACCGGTATTATTGCCACCACAAATAATTGTTAGGTCGCCAAGGGTGAATTCGGCTTGCTTTAAAACACCAAGATTTCTGACTTTGACTTTCATAAATATTTGGCTAAAATGACAACTTACAATTGAATTTTACAGTATTATAAACACTAATCATACTGCAAATTTCCGCATTGTCAACTCCTAATGCTGAACCGGAATACAAATCTCAAACTTAGTCCCTTTTTCTGGCGTTGAAAAAAAACTGTCCCACCATGTTTTTCACTAATGATATTATAACTAATTGCCATTCCCATTCCTGTTCCCTTCCCAACAGGCTTTGTTGTAAAAAATGGATTAAATATCTGTTTTTGAATTGATTCTGGAATTCCATTGCCATTATCTTCGATCGCAATTTTCACCCATTCCGAATCTACCACCGAGGTACGAATTGTAATACAACATGGGTGCTTCTCGATCGCACAAGCTACCCGTTTGGTATTTAGTTCTTCCAGTGCATCAATTGCGTTTGCCAAAATGTTCATAAATACTTGGTTAAGTTGTCCGGGATAACACTCAACTAAGGGTAAATCGCCTAGTCTCGAATGACTTTAATTTCTGGATGTTCTGGCCCCGCGCCGGTCTTTTTGCTTTGCGAAACTGCTGGCTCTTTGATAACATCTAGTCTCGCAAGGGTGGCCAGTCCAACTGTAGTAATAGACAACCCAACACTAACTAGCAAACGTTGCGACAATCTCTTCGACCTCTTCGACAACATACTGGGGAGGCCGCCATTTGCTCATAATTTCCATTCCTCGATCGCTGTAGTTACGAGTTCAGTGTTAATCTCCACATCCTGACGCGGCATCCGTTCAGCACGGGGGTCAGATTTTAATAGTTCAGCCATTTGAGCGATCGCACCTCATTGAAGAGCGATCGACCCACGGTAATAGCGTACCTACGTGCCAAAGTAGATAAGTGTTGCGCGGAGATGAACCACGCCACGAGGGTGGCAAATAGGTAGAGGTAGAACCGAAGTATGATCAGATTGAATGTGCAATGGACAGCGCTATGCCATAGGCGAAACACAACGAAGACCCACGAGGCGTTCACATACACTGTATCTACCTGCTTTGTAATGAAAAGATCTAGGACAAGTGCATAAAAAATTATCGGAATCTCGAACAGATTCTTTAGGTTATCCGATGGATTGGATAGGTTTGATGGCGATATCTGCGCCAGTGCCTGGTACAGCAAGCTCCTTTGGGCTGAGCTTTCTACTTGTGATCAAACTGATCCGGCGGATGTACATATACACCCAGACTAGGAGCGTTAGAAACACTGTTGCAAAGCAGGGACTGAAGATTGCATCTTGCGTCATTTCTACCTCTCAAATTTGATTATTCTGATAGTTGCTGGACGATAAAGTGCGCGATATGCGATGTACAAGGCTGGCAGAAACATAGAGCAACGTAAATCCAATCAGAGGATGTAGTATTTCTAGGTGAAGAGGACTTTTTAGATGAATTCTGGAAAATTTGTAGTCCAAGCAGCACCGGTAGATTTGTGGCGAGCCGATCGTAAATCTCGGTCAATTAGTGGGTGTAGTGGGTTGCACCCGCTCACAGTCGTTTGCCTTTGATACACAAAATCTAGCCGATTTGAGTGCGATCTGTTTGCAGTCTGAGCCTCCGCTTTAGATTCAGATAAAAACATTAAACACCCCGGAAACCGAGGGCTGTTTCCATTGCATCGCGAGGACTGGGGTTAACTAATGCTCGACTTATTTTAGCCTGATATAGGTTGCCAACAAAACCAAATATCATCCCGACAAACAACAAACTTCCCCCTAAATATTGAGCGAAAGTAGGAGCTTCGCCTAAAATCAAATAAGCCATTATTATGGCGGCAATTGGGTACAATAAACTGGCTAAATTGAGTTCCGTTGAAGTCGCATTTTTTAAACCCGCTAACCAACATAATTGGCCTGTGACGACAATAATCGCCGCATAGACTATCATCCATTGCCACAGAAAAGGAGATAACACTTCTGCAAAATGGTTTAGCCCGTAAAGGAAATTAGCCAATAGGAAAAAAAATACCGTCCCCAGAATATTGCGATAAATCGTAAAAATTCCCAAGGGAATGGATTGTAATTGCAGTTTACCAACAACGGTCGCAATGGAACCAATGATAGCAGCGATCGCCACAAAAATTTCTCCTGTTCCAATTTGAAATCCCGCCATAGTCATCATCTGACCTGAACTCCCTAAAAAAGCAGTCACTATCACCCCAGCCAAGGAAATCAGAGAGCTTGCACTTGCCCAAAAATCGACCCGCGAACCCAACAGCCAAACACCCAACACCAGGGTTAAAATTGGTTCGATGCGCCCAATTAAAACGATATTGGTAATATTTGTCTGTTCCAAGGCTGTAAAAATTAACCCTGGAGCGATCGCCCCCGACAAAATACCTGTAATAGTTAAACTAATCCAATCTTTACGAGTCAGAGCTTTCAGAGTATGCGGTTGCCAATCTTTATAAAAAATTAGAATCATTAACCCCAAAGCACAAATATTACCCACAAATAAGACATTGCAGAGTGAGATAGGATTTCTGCCATTGAGCGCATGATTTTCGCCAATTTCAACAATTTTACGAGTTACAGAATTGGAAGCAGCAAAAATCAAAACAGCAAGGCCAAGATACATTGGGCTAGGAACTCGGATTAAAAATTGATGTAATTTATTGGTAACTTTCATGATTTTTATTGAGCTTGATTTTCTGACAGTGATTCAGCCAATAATTAAACCCTAGCACCCCTGTATTCAAGGTACGCTTGGACAGAGCGATTGGGCATTTTTATTTGGGTTGGGGACAGGTTTTATTGGTAAAATCACATTGATAAATATACTGTTCTTGCCAAGGGAGAGGAATCTCTAGTAAATCTCTTGCACCAGTCATTCCCTGACCGATAAATAGCAGTAGAGCCAAACAATTGAGGATGATATGAACGGTGCGCCAGCGATTTTGTCTATCCTGATAAATATCTTGAACAATCGCCACTGAAAAAATCATCAATAAAGCGGCTGTAATACCGTAGTAATAATGAGAAACAAACCATTCATTATCCCGACGATAAATTTCTGGCTGACACCCTAAAATAATCAATCCCATTCCCGTCAAAGTGGCAAAAATGCCTCTCCATAGTTTGACTCTTGCCTTAAATAGTAGGGTGAAAGAAGCAATGCTTAACAGAAAAATGGCGATCGCAAAAAAGACTCGAAAGGGTTCTTTGGTTAGGGTGTCGCTACTGAGCATTTTTGAGAAGATGGGATAGGCCATTCCCAGTAGGGTAACCCCTACCACTGAGCCACTCAACCAATTACCGATCGCTACGTGCTCAGAACCTACCACTGGCGGAATTTTACTTTTTTCCCCATCGGCGACTTGCAGACGACGTTGACGGGTGAGTAGGGCGCGATTCACCACAATTCCCATCAAGGGAAAGACCACAATAATGGCGATCGCAGGATGTAATAACGCAAAGATGTCTTGAAGTTCCATGTTAAAGATCCATTAATTCATTATTCAGGGACAATCAAAATTAATGAGAACTAAGCAGCCACAAACAGAGACAGTAAAATGGCGATCGCATCGGTGGGTTCATAACGCTTACTATAGTCTACATCAATGTGAGCTAGGGCAATATGACGGCGGCGATCGATGATAAAAGTCGCAGGAACAGGTAACAGCCAATCTTCTGTCCCGTTGTAATCAGGGAGAGCGTGACCCAGTTCAGTATAAAGTAATTTAAGAGGATCGGGAATTTCAAATACAATACCATAATCACGAGCAATTTGACAACCCGCATCACTCAGAACATCAAAGGAAAGTCCGTTGTTGAGGACTGTTTTTTGGGAAGCATCAATCCTTTGGGGAGAAATAGCTACCACCGAAGCTCCTAAGGCCTGAATTTTGGGCAATAGCCCCTGATAAGCCCGTAATTCTAGATTGCAATAGGGACACCAACTGCCCAAATAAAAACAGAGAATAACGGCTCCTTGATTTAATCTTTCGGAAAGACTAATCTGCTGGCCGTCAGTATTTTGGAGGACAAAATCGGGGGCTTCATCGTCAATTCTTAAGGTTCTGCGATTTTGAAATTCCTTGGCTAATGCTTGGGTTTCCCCTTGCATAATCGCCGCTTTTTCCGGGGGTAGCTTTGCCCAAAATTCCTGTTTAAATTTATGGAGTTCAAGTTGTAAATTCACGGGTTTTACCGATAAATATCTGGGAAATTGCCCTCACTTACCATCAGCAAGGGGCAAGGCAAATTACTTGACTTCATTGGGGGAAAACATCGCTACTTTCCCTTTTTTAACTGCTACAACTACATCATAGGTTGCACAGTAGGAGAAGGTAACATCGTTGGCCTTGTTATGGAGATTGACCACCATGCCTGCTCCACCGGGTTGTACTCCTAATGGTAACAAATCGCCATAGAAAAATCGCCGCAATTGGTCGCCACTACCAATTTGTCCTTTACTTTTAGTGATGATATCGATCTTTTGCTGAACCGTCATTTCCGGGGCGGCGATCGCCGTATTTTGCAATTGAGGTACAAAGCTATGTACAGCCACATCTCCCGCAGTGATAACGCTAGCCAGGGCTAGGGGGGCAAACAGAGGGCTGAGGGATTTGAGTTTTAACATCTGCGTTTTTGGGGTGAGAACGGTTGATGAGACTATCATCATCTATTTCAATTTGTTTGAGAAGCAGGCAAAATAGAAGATACTATATGCCATTTTGGAATAAGTACGCTATGGATCGAATTGCGTGTATGCAAAGTTTTGTTCGGGCGATCGAATTGAATAGTTTTTCTGCCGTAGCGCGGGAACAACAGACGACGCAACCCACCATTAGTAAGCAAATCGCCGCTCTGGAAAAATATCTGGGGGTACAATTACTCACTCGTTCTACTACCCATTTGAGCTTGACCGAGGAGGGTAAAAAATACTATCAATACTGCCAGCAAATTTTGGAAACAGTTGCCGAAGCAGAAGCCAGTTTAACCGGAAAAGAACGGGCAACAGGAATTTTACGATTGGGCTGTCCTGTGCTGTTTGGGCAAATGCAGATTGTCCCCCGTTTAAAAACCTTTATGAAACGCTATCCTGATGTCAAGATCGATCTGATGATGGCGGATCATTTTGTGGACATTGTAGAGAATGGTTTAGACCTTTTGATCCGCATTGGTAATCGTCTGGATAGTTCCCTGATTAGCCATCACATCGGCACGACTCGCCGTGTCACAGTGGCAACAACAGGCTATTTTGAGCAAGCGGGAGAACCCAAAAAACCAGATGATTTAGTGAATCATGATTGTATTGTTTACACTCATTTATCAACGGGTAATGAGTGGCATTTTCAAGGAACAGATGGCACTATTAAGGTGCGGGTGGGGGGCAATTTTAAAACGAATAGTTCTGTTGCGATTCGAGCAGCAGTGTTATCGGGTTTGGGTATTGCGATCGCGCCAGTCTGGATGTTTGGTGATGAGATTTACCTGGGCGATCTCAAGGTTGTCTTGGAGAATTATCAGCCGACTCCCTTGCCAATTCAGGCATTTTATCGTCGCAGTCGTTTTTATCCGGCAAAAATAGTTTGTTTTATTGATTTTTTAGCGGCAGAATTTAAGCTCGATCCCTGGGTTTCAGATTATGGGGTTTGAGTCGTAAACACGAACCTCCTCTTTTGCATAGATATGATGGCTACCAGTGATTCTTTTTAGCTTCCAACCATATCGCTCAACGATTTTGCAGAGTGCTTTGCCAGAAACAGATTTCATAGAGATAACTCAATTAACTGTTTATCGGGCGCAAGTTCATTTTGCTGACTGGCGACTTCAAGCCAACCTTGAACAGCATCTTCGAGCATCTCTAATAATTGTTCATAACTCTCTCCCCATGTGTGACAACCTGGAAGTGCTGGAACTGAGCCACACCATAGGCTATCTTCTTGCCAGATAATCGCCTTAATCTTCATGAGCAATCTCTAATAGCTATCTGAATAGGATTTTAGCGCATCGCTTTAAAACTTGCGAGGATGTATAACGGCTAAAATGAGTTCATGAAAATTCTAAACTCCACCTTCTAGTTGATCCAGGTCATCTGCGGTTAAGGGCGATCGAGCGCTATGGCGCACGTACAACACATAAACCGTAGTATCTCGAATCGCAAACAATACTCGGTAAATGTTTTTGGATTTCCCATAAAGTAACTGCCGAACTTTTTCAGGAAAAATCTCGCTTTCAACTGCTAAAGAACAGCGCCGAGGTTTTTCTTGGAGTGTTGCGATTTCATTCATCAAACCTCGAAACCAGCGATCGGCAAAATCGGGATTGTGCTCTCGATACCAGCGGTAGGCTTGCTCAATCTCAGAAGAGGCGATCGGGGTAATTTCAACCTGAAATGTCATATTTCTGCTGCATTTCTTGGACAAAATTTTCGATGGGGCGAGTAAGTCCGGCGTTGAGTTCCTCGAAACCTTGCTGAATACCTGCAATTGTTTCCAATTGATCGATCAGTTGGCGCAGTTTAATTGGATCGATTTGGCTGGGATCGAGAAAGGTGACTAGAACTTGAGAGCGATCGCTAATATCTTGTGGTAAGGAGGCGAGGTGAATCTGGCCATTCTGATAAATGCCTTCGATGGTTTTTAGCATGAGTTGCAGTCCGGTTAGTATTCACTTATATTCTAGCAAGTAATGTCAACGCGACGATCGTGTGCCGATCGGTCACAATACCAGAAATCACTTGCTGACACGCTCCATTACACCACCCAAGGAGGCAGCCACATTGTAACCAATACGAATGCCAAAAAGTCGAGCATAAGGATGCTTTTCCCTCAGACTATGTGCGGCTTTTAGCCCAGTTTCATCAACTTTATAGTCGCCTGTTTCTATATCAATGATGACCATCTTGCCAATATTCTCTTCTAATTCTATTTTTTGGCGGATGGTGCTTTCATACAAATGTTTCGCACGACGCCCGACTTCTTCACGACTCAAAAGGATTGTTTGCATACATTTCCTCTTTTTTGTAACTTTTTATCCTGTTATAAATATCATACCTCTTTTGCGTAGAAACGAAGTGGCACAACGGTACCCATCACCCGCCGCAGGTCATCTCTCGTAGTCAACAGATTACCTCTAAATGGTCGGGTGCATGGGCGTTGTTATGCCGTGTCCACTGGGGACACCTTAATCGTATGCTTTTGAATTCATGTAATGTCCCATTTGACCTTCACACATGAAGCAACCTGATAAAAAACTATCTTCTAAATTTCCAGCAATAAATCTATGACAGTATTGACAGTCGCCTACATCGTTATCGTTGTGGATTTTATGACAGGAAAAGCAAATCCATTTCTCTCCCAATTTCACTACAGATGACAAGCTACTACAATCGCTACAATGAGCAAAACTATCTTCATCTTCAGCATCATCATATGATGAGCAGTTATCTTCTACTACATCATTCACCTCAAAAGAGTTACTACATGAGCTACAACTCAAAGAGGGAAAAATATTATCTTTATCTTGAGCTTTGATTAAATTTGAGTGGCAGACTGGACATCTAATATTTTCTACTATATGCTCTAACACCGAGCTTTTAAAGCCCAAATTATCCCAGGATTGTCTACAATTTTTCTCTTCTGCTTTGTACACCTCTGCTGTTTCTAATAGAGTTTGCCAGCACTCTTCACCAAGAAGGTCAAACGGTTCTTCCTTTAAATATTGACTAATGAAATCTTGAATTATAAGAAATGACTTGACAATGACTTCACGAACTGCGCTGGGCGACTTATCTGTATTATAGTAATGTTCTATATTATTGCGGAGCTTATTGAGGTCTTTAAATCTGGTCCAATCATATTTTATATTCAGGCTTTTAAATCTTTTCTTGATTGTGTAAAAATCTACTGTTTTATCATTATCTCCCACAAAAGAGATGTTACCATTTTCATCAGAAATAGGCTTGATCGATTGTTTGATTAAAACTTCTTTGCTATGTTCGGGCGATAAGCGCTTTAGTTTTTCTTTGTAGAGAAGAAGTATTCCAGCGCAAATGTTTCTCACCGCAGACAGGCATCTTCTTTCGTCCTCCTCCTCCATCAGATAGTCTTCAACACCCACCTGTATGGAATCAATGGCGTTTTTAAGCAGCGACATAACTTATTTCTTTGAATATAGGGGTCAAATGCTAAATTTTAGCTAAGCGATCGCTCCGCAGCATCACTATTAATTATACCGCATACCCACTTTGTTTGTCAAACCCAACTCCAGATTACTTGAGAGCAAAAGTTTCCCTGATTTATCTCGCAAAAAAATAGAAAACCCCCAAACCATATCTTTCACAGGGTTGGGGGTTTTATTCCTAAATCCAGTGCAAATTACAACTTACTCAGCTCGATCGCCGGAGCTCGCAGAGACAGAGTTTTCCCATCTCCAACTTTAGCCAACGAAGGCAGAGAATCCCTCAGCTTAGCCGTCAACTGTACAGTAGTCGCATCATACACCTGAGTCAGAATTTTCGGATACAAACCAATGCCAATAATCGGCACTAACAGCGCAGCAATAATAAACACTTCTCGCGGTTCCGCATCCACCAATTCTTCGTGTTCCACCAATTCCTTATTCTCAGAGCCGTAGAAAATCTCCCGCAGCATCGACAGCAGATAAATCGGAGTCAAAATCACCCCGACAGCAGCGAGAAATATCACGCAAACCTTAAACACCGGATTGTAAGCATCGCTGGTTGCAAAACCCACAAACACCATCAATTCTGCTACAAAACCGCTCATTCCCGGCAAAGCCAAAGAAGCCAGAGAACAAGTAGTCCACATGGCGAAAACCTTGGGCATTTTCTGCCCGACACCGCCCATTTCGTCGAGCATGAGCGTGTGAGTGCGATCGTAAGTACAACCCACCATAAAGAACAAACTCGCCCCAATTAAACCGTGGGAAACCATTTGCAGCATTGCACCACTGGTTCCCAAATCGGTAAACGAAGCTATCCCGATTAACACAAAGCCCATGTGCGAAATCGAAGAATAAGCAATTTTCCGCTTCAAATTGCGCTGAGCAAAAGAAGTTAAGGCGGCGTAAACAATGTTAACTACACCCAAAATTACCAAAATCGGTGCGAAGACAGCGTGAGCATCCGGGAGCATTCCCGCATTCATTCTGAGCAAAGCGTAGCCACCCATTTTTAGCAGAATTCCTGCTAGCAACATATGGGCGGGTGCGGTGGCTTCCCCGTGAGCGTCAGGGAGCCAAGTGTGCAGGGGAAAAATCGGCAGTTTGACGCCGTAAGCTATCAAGAAACCTGCGTACAGTAGCAATTCTATATTGGGGGCGAAGTCTTTAAGTGCGATCGCCCGCATATCAAAAGTCACCGTATCGCCATAAAACGCCATCGTCAGGGCGCCCACCAAAATAAACAGCGAACCACCCGCCGTGTACAAGATAAACTTAGTGGCTGCGTAGAGGCGTTTTTTGCCGCCCCAGATGGACAAAATCAGGTAAACCGGCACTAATTCCAGTTCCCAAACCAGGAAAAACAGCAACATATCCTGCACGGCAAAAACTGCAATTTGGCCGCCGTACATTGCCAACATCAAAAAGTAAAATAGCTTCGGTTTAAGAGTAACCGGCCAAGCCGCTAAAGTAGCTAAAGTAGTAATAAAACCCGTCAGCAAAATCAGTGGCATCGACAAACCGTCAGCACCCACAGACCAATTCAAATCGAGTTGTGGCACCCAAGCATAACTTTCTACCAGTTGCAGTCCCGGATTGCTAAAGTCGTACTGAGTGTAAAAAGCGTAAACAAGCAGAGCAAAATCAATCAAACCGACAATCAGAGCATACCACCGCACCGTCTTGCCATCCTTATCGGGAATCAAAGGAATCAGCAAAGACGCAGCAATGGGAAACAGAATTGTTGTGGTTAACCAGGGAAAGTTAGCTGTATCCATTGCGTTTTAAAATTAGCCATCAGTTATTAGGTTTAAACATATTATGGCAATTATGCTCTAAATTTTATACTTTCTTTACACTCTTTGGCAATTGGGAATGGGTAATTGTTAATTGGGAATTGGTAATTGATCTCACTCATCTGCGTTAATCTGTGTTTATCTGCCTGTATCTGCGGTTAAAAAAAGAGAATTTCTTAACCGCAGATGACAATGGATTGACGCGGATTCACGCAGATGAAGAGAAGAAAGAAATGTTTCTAACTTACTCCAGAAACGATCGCAAAACCCAGAACTGCGACAAACACAATCAGGGCATAAAATTGAGCACGACCGCTCTCAATGTATTTCAGTCCTTCGCCTGTTACCAGGGCGAGAAAACCTGTCAAATTCACCACACCATCGACAACTCGCAAATCTACTTCCATGACTTGTCGCGCTAAACGGCGGCTGCCCTTAACGAAGAGAAAATCGTTGATGTCGTCGAGATACCACTTGTTGAGGGAGAATTCGTAAAGTGGTTTGATTTTTTGAGCGATCGCCCCAGCATCAATTTTACGGCTCAAATACATCAGAGAAGCCAAAGTAATGCCAAGCAAAGCAATACCTACAGAGCTGCCACCCATGATTAGAAATTCCGTCAAATCGAACTCAGCGGCGTGTTCCAATACTTCTTCCAGAGACTCGCCTGGCGCACGCACAAACTGCTCAAAATAATTGGCAAACGGCGTATTGACAAAACCAATTAACACAGAAGGTATTGCCAAAACCACCAACGGCAAAGCCATTGTCAGCGGAGATTCGTGAGGAAAATGGTCATGTTCGTCGTGACTTTCGTTAGTGGCGGCTAATTCCTTAACATTCATCGCCCCAGGGCCGAAAACCAAACCTGGTTGCAGAAGTTGCTGTTTGATAGCGTTGTCATTGCCCCGGAATTCGCCCTCAAAGGTGCTGAAATACATCCGAAACATATAAAACGCGGTCATCCCCGCTGTCAGCCAGCTAACAGCCCACAGAGCGGGATTTGCTGCGAAAGCTTGGGCGAGGATTTCGTCTTTTGACCAAAAACCAGCAAAGGGGGGAATGCCGCAGATTGCTAAATTGCCGATTAAGAAGCAAGTAGCTGTAATCGGCATATATTTGCGTAAACCGCCCATTACTCGCATATCTTGAGCGATCACAGGGTTGTGGCCGACAACTGCTTCCATACCGTGAATGACTGAACCAGAACAGAGGAACAGCATCGCTTTGAAGTAAGCGTGTGTCATCAAGTGGAAAAGTCCGGCACTATAAGCACCGACACCCATTGCCATTACCATGTAGCCCAATTGGGAGATGGTGGAGTAGGCTAGGCCTTTTTTGATGTCATTTTGGGTAATTGCGATCGAAGCCCCCATAAATGCCGTAAAACAGCCCGTACAGGCGATCAAATTCATCACTGCCGGCAACCCTTCAAAGACTGGGTACATCCGAGCAATCAGGAATACGCCGGCGGCTACCATTGTCGCGGCGTGGATCAGAGCGGAAATCGGTGTTGGGCCTTCCATTGCGTCTGGGAGCCAGACGTGGAGGGGGAATTGAGACGATTTGGCTGCGGGGCCCAAAAATATGAGAACGCCGAAGATTGTCGCTAGAGTCGCGCTGATGGCGCCGGATTCGACTAAAGTGTGCAGTCGATCGCCCATCACGTCAAATTCAAAGCTGCCGGTGGCCCAGTAAATGCCGAGAATGCCCAGCAGGAGGCCGAAGTCGCCGACGCGGTTGACGACGAAGGCTTTTTGGCAGGCATCAGCAGCGGGTTTGCGATCGTACCAGAAGCCGATTAGCAGGTAGGAACACATCCCCACGAGTTCCCAAAAAATATAAATCTGAACTATGTTTGGGCTGACTACTAGACCTAACATCGACGAGCTGAAGATGCTCAGATAGGCGTAAAAGCGCACGTACCCGTCATCGTGGGCCATGTAGCCGTCGGTGTAAATCATCACCAAAAAGGCGATCGTCGTGACGATCGCCAACATGACCGATGTCAGGGGGTCGATGATGTAGCCCATACTCAGGGAGAAGTCGCCAGCAGAAGCCCACTCAATAATTTTGGTGTAGGGTGCGTGACCTTGAAGTTGACTCCAAAGCAATGCGAAGGAGAGTACCATTGACCCTCCCAGCAGGGAGACGATGACGATCGAACATCCTTGCCGAATCTTGTTGGTGGCTTGATTAAATGTAATTAAGCCAAGACCGACTAGCATTGCGCCTGCCAGTGGCAGGACTGGAATCAGCCAAGCGTATTGATAAAGCAGTTCCATGACTGACGAAGTTTAAAGTTTCTACTAGATTTGCCAAAACTGTAAACAATTGTGACACACCCTTGCACGACTGGGCATAAATAGCTGGTAAAAGTATAGTCATCTATTACAGTGCCATGGGAGGCGTTGCATCCCTCCCCTTTCGCTTTCACTTCGAGCGGATTGACCCGCCTCGGCTGAACTACGCAGCTCTCTATCCCATTGCACAAGGCATTTGGGATTGCTTTTCGCATAATATTGTAAGACCCATTAACGTCGGCATTAATTAATTGACCGCAGGATTTTTTGTACAATCCTCTCTTAATTCGTTGGCCACTGAATGTGACATCCAGGGCATCAATACTCCCGTATACAGGAATTGGATCTAAATTTAGGAAATTTGATTGAGAGGTATATGACTCTTCCTGTACAATCACTTTTATTCCGACCAATTCAGCTTTGTATTTCAACATCTCAATAAATCGAGCATGAGGAATAGTTACGAAGTTCTGATTTGTCTGCTTCCCTAAGTTAATCTCGTTTTTCCATTCTAGGTTTTTTCCAATCACTAGCGTCCCGATATTTCGTTCTATTAGAAGATTGATGATCAACCGACTGGCCTGGTGTAAGTAATTCTCGATTTTTTGGTTTCTACAACGAGTCAAACGCTGAATTCTACACGATGTTTTGCGACTTCCTTTTAGCTGAGATTGTAGATCGGTTTTGCGCTTGTTGTAAAACTGATTAATTGATTTTAATGGTCGCCCGTTAATCAGTAAAGGGACAAAGCCCGGCTGATTTGAAGTTAGCGCCACTAAATTATTCAATCCTAAATCAATACTAGCTACTAATTCTTTCTGATTTTCATCGGTGGACTCCGGCTTACTTCGACGGAGTTTACCCTGAGCGTAGTCGCAGGGCTCAGCACAGGCATTATAAATTACCTCGATTACATAAGAATCACATTTTGGCACCAGTCTAACTTGACAAATTTGCTCTGGTTTTACCAGGGTCTTAATCAAGATGTTAGTCCCGGACAGATGGATAATTCCTTTCTTTAGTTGCTTGCTACTAATCGCCTGAATCGTATAGACGAGATTCCGACCCTTAACTTTATCTTTGTACTTGGGCAACTTTGGGCTACCAGTAAATTTTGTTTGCTCAATATTGTCAGCTTTAACGGCTTCAAAAAAAGCTTGCCAATTCTTGTCCAATATCATCAAGATTTGTTGACTTACCTTGGCTGGTAAGTCCTTGTATGCTTGATGAGACTTCATCAAACGGTTCATTTCGTTGTAATTAATATAACCCCATCCATAGACAAAACTCTGACGAATAACGTAGTTAGCGACGTTGTAGAGATTTTTGGATTTAAAGGCTAATCCGTCAATTTCAACAAAACGATTTTCGGTGGATTTAATGATATGTCTTTCTGCTAGTTGCATTCAGACTATCCATTTTTTAACAATCGCAATAATTCTCTCAGTTGAGCCTTCTGACTATATGATACTACCATTGCTTACTACTGCTTACAAACTTAATAAAGTTTTATAATACTTGATTAAATTCTCAATTATGGGCGATCGACAATGCTTGAGAACTGCTGAATATTTTCGGGTTTCATGGGAGGGAGTTCGACTTAAATTGATGCCAAAAGTATAGATAGGGCGATCGAAATCTATTTTGCTTCCCAATACAAGCCAGAAGACTGGGGAATTCCCCAGTCTTCTAAATTCAAAATTCAAAACTCACCCACTACCATCCGTTATCTGTTGACAACTTGCGGTTGTAGCGGTTGAGTTTTGGGATCATGCTGAGCAGCGAGCAGCCAGGAGTCTAGAATCCGCCGCAGTTCCTCGCGCCCTTGATATTGTTCAAATCTAAATCGAATTTTGTCGCCCTCAAACAAAATCAGTGTTGGCAGACTTGTCAGGCGGTAAGTGTGGGCCAACTTGAAACTTCGATCGGCATTAACACCTACCAGCTTGACTTTACCTGCCCAATCTGATTCAAATGTGATTAGTGTTGGGTCGATCGCGCGGCACAAACCGCACCAAGGTGCCCAAAAATGAACTAAAACGGGGGTAGACGCTTCAAAAACCTCTTGTGCAAAAGTGCGTTCGCTAACCGACAACACCATGATCCCTCAAAAATTAATTAATTTTTTCTATCCTAGGGATCATGCTACCAGTCTATGCTCCCCGTCGCACGCATTAAAATTGGATGAATTTTCCACAGCACTCCGGTAAAAATTGCTACTCCCAGATAAGAAGGCCGCAGAAACTCAAGCAAATCAAGGGTTTGACGCTTTTGGAGGATGGCCAGAAATGGCAAAATTGATGTGCGAGATTTGATGGTTTCAAAGGATTCGCCAAAACGAGCCTGAAGTCGCCTGTCGCCGTGCCACACTCCGAACAGGTGGTGGACTACCAAACCAATCGAAGTGACGAGGGTAAAGCTAGTACCAATCCACAGAGTGTGGGCTATGCACCAAATCACCTGTCCCACCATTTGCGGGTGACGGGTGATGCGAATGATGCCAGTTTCGTAGAGGTGAACTTGGGGCTTTTGGATGGCGGCAATTTCTAGGAGGTTGAAAGTTGCTGGGTACAGAAACAGGAAGGAAATTGCCGACAGTATCCAAACCACGGGTTTGACTGCGGGCACGCCTTGTAGCTGCCAAAGCTGTACGCCGTCGTAGCGGTGGTTGAAAAAGTAGATCACCAGAATGACTGCTAGCGGCAAACTGACAAGGGCAAATAAAACGCGGTAAAGTCTCGCCCCGATTAGCTTTTCACCTTTTTGCCGGAGGGCTGCTAAACCGCTGTGGGCGATCGCAAAACCGAGTAAAAGTCCCAGAATAATTAAGTGGCTGTCAAGCGCCAAATCGATCGTCATTGTAAATATTAAGAAAAGTTATTGATTCGTGGCCAAATTGTGTCACAAAGTATCTATGGGAGCATTCAGTGGTCAGTTGTCAGTTGACTGTTAACTGTTGACTGTTGACTGTTCGCTGTTCGCTGTTGACTGTTCGCTGTTCGCTGTTTGCTGTTTGCTGACCACAGTCAACCCTCAACTGTCAACTGTCAACTGTCAACCGTCAACTATTAACTGACCCTTCGACTACGCTCAGGGCACCGCAAATGACCACTGACAATTAGATATATGTCTGACCTTCCTTTCACTTTAGACCAGTTACGCATTCTCAAGGCGATCGCTTCTGAAGGTAGCTTCAAACGCGCCGCTGACAGCCTCTATGTATCCCAGCCAGCAGTTAGCTTGCAGGTGCAAAACTTAGAGAGACAGTTGGACGTGCCGTTGTTCGATCGAGGGGGGCGCAGGGCTCAACTCACCGAAGCTGGACACCTGCTGCTGGGTTACGGCGATCAAATTTTGTCGCTTTGTCAAGAAACTTGTCGGGCGCTGGAAGACTTGCAAAATCTCCAAGGTGGCACCTTGATTGTGGGGGCTTCTCAAACTACGGGGACCTATTTGCTACCTCGGATGATCGGGATGTTTCGGCAAAAGTACCCGGATGTGGCGGTACAGCTTCATGTTCACTCTACCCGTCGCATTGCGTGGAGTGTGGCTAACGGACAAATCGATTTGGCGATCGTGGGCGGAGAAATTCCTAACGAACTCCTAGAAGCTTTAGACGTTGTTCCTTATGCTTCTGACGAGCTGGCTCTAATTCTCCCTCCGTCTCACCCGATGGTACAACAAGAAACTATCCAAAAAGAAGACCTTTACAAATTGCAGTTTATTTCCCTGGATTCCCAGTCTACGATCCGTAAAGTCATCGATCAGGTACTAACTCGGTGTGGGATTGATACCCGCCGCCTGAAAATTGAGATGGAACTAAATTCGATCGAAGCTATTAAAAATGCTGTTCAGTCGGGGTTGGGCGCTGCATTTGTGTCCGTTTCGGCGATCGAAAAAGAGTTGCTGATGGGCGTTTTGCACAAATCCAAGATGGAGGAAGTTGTAGTCACTCGGATTTTGTCGCTGATTTGCAACCCCAACCGCTATCGTTCTAAAGCGGCAGAGGCTTTCAGCAATGAAATTTTGCCTTCCTTTGCTACTTATTCTGCGATCGAGGAGAAGAAAGAACCCACTTCGCTGGAGTTGGAACCCGTAGAAATAGCATTTCCCAACAAGGCGGGAAGTTAATCTCTTCACAAGTCGGCTGTTCGCAGTTAGCAGTTAGTTGAGAAATCGAAATCTGGTTTAATAATCGCTTTTTCTTCCTTCTTCCCTGTTCCTTCTTCCTTCTTCCTTCTTCTTACCAAACCACAATGGAAGTTTACTGCACGCGCCCAGGATGTCCGCGCCCTCAAAACTATTTTTCCGACCTTGATGACAGTTCGCTGTTGAAAACTGTGCAGCAAAGGTATTGTAAAACCTGTGGAATGCCCCTGATTTTGAGTGGCCGCTATTTGCCCGTGAGGCTTTTGGGTCAAGGCGGTTTTGGGGCGGCCTTTCTGGCGCGCGATCGCTATACTCCGGCGATGCGGCAGTGCGTTGCTAAACTTTTGCAGCCGTCGGTAAGTCTGACTCCGACACAGCTAAGAATCGCTCAAAATCTGTTTGAACGGGAAGCGGCGGTTTTGGAAGAACTGGGAAATGAACACCCACAAATTCCGAGTCTGCTGGCTTTTTTTGAGTTAACTGTTCCGAGTTTGCAGGCGGGGAAAGATGATAAGTTTTTCTATCTGGTTCAAGAATTTATTGACGGTGAAAATTTGGAAGATGAACTGGCTGTTAAAGGCAAGTTTTCGGAATCGGAAACGGTGGAGGTATTGCGGGAAATTTTGAAGGTTCTCGATTTTGTCCACTCTCGCGGTTCGATTCACCGGGATATTAAACCTGCTAATATTATGCGGGGAAAAAATGGGCGGCTTTATTTGTTAGATTTTGGGGCTGTTAAACAGGTAACACAAACTGCTGGTAGTTCAAAAGTTTCGACTGGTATTTATTCTTTGGGTTATGCTCCGCCAGAACAAATGAGCGGGCAAGAAGTGTATCCGGCAACGGATTTGTATGCTTTGGCTGTGACTTGCATTACTTTGCTGAGTGGTTTGCAGCCGACGGAGTTGTTTGATAGTTACAGAAATGAGTGGAATTGGCATTCGCGGGTGCAGGTAAGTTCGCGTTTGGCTCAAGTTCTCGATCGACTGTTATTATCAGCTCCTAGCCAGCGTTTTCAATCTGCGGCTGAGGTGGAAGCGGCTCTGAAATCTCACTCGCAACAGCCTACAATCGTCGTACAGCCTCCTCTGACACCTACTCAACCCCCCGTACAAACTTTGCCTTCGATACCGATTCAGCAGCCTTCTAGCCCTGTTTCCGCGCCTTCTACGGGAGGGCTGCAACCTGCGCCGAGAGGGGCTTTTTCGATTTGGGAGGTTTTGTCGGGGGCGGCGTTTACGGGTTTTGAGGGGGGGTTGCTGGCGATCGCCCTGAAGAGTTTACTGCCGTCTCTAGGCCTGAGTATGGGATTGTTGGGGATGATTATGGGGGGTTTGATTTATGCTCAGTATCGCCGAGTGATCGAACAAACTGGGATGTTGATTATTGGCGCTGGTACTCTGGCTTTGCTGGTGTCTTTTCCGGCTTTGCAAAAGGCGGCAACTATGATTTATCCTGGTTCTCCGATCACTGGTGTGTTGTTTGTGGGATGGCTGGCGGCTTTAAGTGCGATCGCGGCAACAGCGATATTTCGATTGATTTATAAGTTACTTTCTAATATTTTTTAAGCTAATAGATATCTCCAGAAAAGATAGCTAATAACAGGCAGGATGCCTGTTCCACAATAAATAACAGGCAAGATGCCTGTTCCACAATAAATATGGTCAATGTCTAATTTAAAATGCAGACTCAGAAGTTGATTAGCCCGAATTGGACGATTGCTTGGGGCCCAGCAGCCCGATCGCACCCTGCAACTTGGGAAACCTCCGGTTTTGCCATAATCGGAGCGCAACCCACCTTCAGCCCCAGTCAGCGATTTGTGCTGGTGGGTGACTGCTGCTTCGATCGCACTATTTTACTCAAACAACAGATTGACACAGATGGATTGAGCGATTTGGCGATCGTCGGGCAGTTATGGGAAACATCGGGCACTGAAACTTTGAGCTTATTGTCAGGACAATTCGCCCTGGCTGTGTGGGATCGAGAGGAGAAAACTTTGTGTCTGGGGCGCGATCGCGTGGGAGCAAAAACGCTCTATTACACTCGCACAGGAACGACTCGCTGGATTGCGCCTCGACTGCGATCGCTCAATCCCTATCACGATCGAACACTCGATTTAGTTGCTTTGCGCGACTATTTGTGCTGTGCCTTTGTACCTGGAGCGCAAACGCTATGGGAAGCGGTGCGAGAGTTGCGCCCTGGTAGTTATTTGTATTTACCGGATGTTGAAGCGCAGAGATACTGGGAACCGCAGGAGCGGATTACGAATGCCGATCGCCCTTTGGAGTGGCATAGTCAACAGGTGCGATCGCTTTTGGAACAACTGGTGGAAGAAGCGCTACCACCGGGGGAACCTGTCGCAGCATATCTTTCGGGTGGTATTGATTCAAGTTGCGTTACTGCGATCGCAGCGAGGCTGCACGATCGCCCGGTGCACACTTTTTCGATGCACTTTGGCGCTCAATATCCGAACGAGATTGAATTTGCCAACATCGTGGCGACACATTGTGGCACTGAGCACCATGTTTTAGAAGTTTCACCGCAGCAAATTTGGCAGTTGCTACCGGAAACCTTGGCTGCTATGGATGATCCGGTGGGGGAAGGTTTGACGGTTCCCAATTTGCTGCTGGGGCGATCGGCAAAGCAATTCGCAGATGTAGTATTGAATGGCGAAGGCGGCGATCCGTGCTTTGGCGGGCCCAAAAATAAGCCGATGTTGCTCAACAGTTTGTACGGTTCGATTCAGGGTAAAGCCGATCCGATCGCAGCTTACTTGACTTCGTTTCAGAAATGCTATGTGGATTTGCCACGCTTGCTGAAGCCGGAGGTTTGGGAAAAGGTGAAAAATGCCCCTTCCGTCTTTGCTGAGGAATTGCAACAGACAGAAACGACTTTTTTGAATCGGCTGATGCGGCTCAACATCGAGTACAAGGGAGCCGATTACATTTTAACTAAGGTGAATAATTTAACGGCTGCTGCGGGGCTAAAAGCTCGATCGCCCTTATTCGATCAGCGGATGGTGGCGCTGAGTTTGCAAATTCCCCCAGAATACAAGCTAGTCGGCGCGCAAGAAAAGGCGGTTCTCAAGGCTGCTGTGGCGGATTTGCTGCCCGATGTCATTGTCAATCGTCCGAAAAGCGGCATGGTAATGTCGATGCAGCAGTGGTTTTTGAGGGATTGGCAGCGGCAAGCGCGATCGTTGCTGCTGAATCGTCATGCGGCGATCGCACCCTACCTCAATCAAGCACTAATCCGCGAGTGGCTCAACTATCGCGGCGAAGTTTTTCCCCGCTACGGGCTGAAACTGTGGCTGCTGGTGACGCTGGAAATTTGGTTACAGGTGAATCGCCGTTAATATTTGTCCTAGGGAAAACATTTGTCCTAGGGAAAACATTTGTCCTAGGGAAAACATTTGTCCTAGGGAAAACATTTGTCCTAGGGAAAACATTTGTCCTAGGGAAAACATTTGTCCTAGGGAAAACATTTGTCCTAGGGAAAACA
>Ga0316607_1000204_pt1 | contig 23840 bp, 8 predicted proteins | sample MIS2016062E_MG_FD_207674 | JGI IMG/M metagenome (GOLD analysis project Ga0316607, IMG submission 207674) | Microbial mat bacterial communities from Middle Island sinkhole, Lake Huron, Michigan, United States - MIS.2016.062E | ecosystem: Environmental > Aquatic > Freshwater > Lake > Sediment...
GCTATGTGGCTTAATTTTGCAAAATTATTATTTTTCTACAAATAGGTCGTCGCTATGCGACTTTTATAAGCAGCATAGCTGCGAACTATTTGTAGATAAGATTGAAAACAAATTTTTCAAAGCAGCCTAGCTGCGACCTATTTAAACAAATATTTTTTACCGGATAACAGTATTTTTTTTATAAAAGAATTTCTATTGAACAGAAAGTTCCTTTACTCGAAAAACAACATAGATACCGGCAATACTTGTTTTTGTATTTCCGGTCCTTCAACTTCCACTCTCAGCACTTCACCATAATTTCCTTCAAAATAATCGAGCATAAAGGGGTATTTTCCTTTTTTCAATTCAATTTTACCCTCAGCAGTAAACGTACCATGAATACCATCATTATCAACTATTAATTTATTGTTGATATATAAGCGTGTTCCGTCATCACTAATGGTATAAAAGGTATAAACTCCGTCTTTTTGAATCTCAATAAACCCTTTGAAACGAATACCCCAATAGTCTTCTTTTGTTTTAATTTTATTCAGAAGGAAACCATTAACCTTACCGGTTTTCAGCGGTTTAATTGATGAATAATCCGGAATCGTTTCCCATTTTCCATCAAAATATTCAAAATTCAAACCGTTTACAGCGCTGTTGTATATATCATAAGCTTTGCAAGTTACTAAACTCGGTTTAACCGAAGAACGGAAACTTCGTGCTTTTACCATAGTTGTTTTCGAAATTTCGAAAGGTGCAGTGTATTTATTCGACGTTTCGGTAGGAGTTGAACCATCTAAGGTATAACGAATTTCGGCATCGCTGTCTTTGCAATTCATCACTATTTTAATTGGACTTGCCGAGGAAGTATCGTTCGGTAAAAAAGTTACCCTCTTTGAAACTTCAAAATTGGTTTTCTCCAATTTTACACCTTTCGAAACAAAATGATATACGCCAGATAATACTTCATAAACCGCAAAACCATTTTTATATTCCACAAAAGAAACTCCTTCCGATTGAGAAGCAATTTTGTCGCTTTCCGAAACTGAATTTTCGTCCATTGCCGGAATATAAACCGTTGCTTTGCTATTGGCAGGAATTTGAATGTCCCATACAAAATCCATATTTTTATTTAGCTCCCAATTACTTACAATAGTACCGTAAGGTGAATGGTGTGTAGCTTTTGCGTATGTAATACTGTCGCTTATCAACGGTTTCATTATTATAGATTTAAAACCCGGTTCAGCGGCTTTTATTCCGGCAACATATTCGTGCAACCAAATAAGCAAATCACCCAAAAGTCCCGGATGATTTCCGGAGTTCATTGAAGGGTCTGCGGTATTTCCATTCCAAAGTTCCCAAATAGTTGTTGCACCATTATTTGCCATATAGCCCCAACTCGGATATTGCGTTTCGGAGGCAATACGCACGGCTAAGTCGGCTCTGCCAAAATCAGTTAAAACTCGCAATAAATTCTTAATTCCCATTAATCCTACGCAAACTCTGCCTTTGTTTTCTACTTCGATTTTTTCAACTAATGAATTAAAAACATCTTGTTTTTTGTCTTGCGGTACCAAATCGAAAGCCAGCGCCAAAATATTTGCAGTGGCAGTATTGTTGCCGTAATAATTCGATTTCGATTCGTAAAAATGTAAATTAAAGCCGGCTTTTATTTCGGTCGCCAAGCTATCAAAAAGCTTTTCATCTTCGGGCTTCGCAAGAAGTTTTGCAAAACGCTGCATAATACGTGTTTCGAAATAAAAGAAACTTGTACCCAATACATTAATTGCGGTTCTACGATTGGGATCTTTGGTATGAACCAAGGTACTATCCTCCGGAGGTGTAACCCAGTCGCCCCAAGTATCTCTGTTCATTATCCCCTTAACACCATATTTTTTGTTCATATACAATAACCATTTTTTCATGGCTTCATAATTTTCTTCAACAACATTAAAGTTGCCATATTGGTCAAACAACATTTCGGATAAAACAATTCCTGCGCCGTTGTAAGTAACATTGTCGTTATGCATATACCAATATGCCGGACTCATGTCTGAAAAACCACCTTCTTCGGTTTGGTCATCTCGCATGTCGCCCAACCATTTACGATATAAACTACCAATATTAAAAATGTAAGTTTCGCCGCGGCAACATATAGACCTGTCGCCATACCAGCCCATACGCTCATCGCGTTGCGGACAGTCGGTGGGGAAACTCCGATAATTTCCACGTAATCCCCAAGTGGCATTTTTATAGACTTTATTGATTGTTGGGTTTGAACATTCAAACGAACCGGTAGTTGCAAGGTCATCATTCACAACACAACCTGTTAAAGTGTTAAGGTCCGGTGTTGATTTCATGCCGGTCAATTCAACATACCTGAAACCATGATAGGTAAATTTGGGTTCCCAAGTAATATCTTCATCACCTTTGAAAATGTACGAATCGGTAACTTTTGCGCTACGCATATTGTCAGTATATAAACTGCCATCTTTTTTCAGAATTTCGCCGAAACGCAAAGTAATTTTGTCGCCTTTATTGCCTTTCGCTTTTAAAGAAGCCCATCCCACCATGTTTTGCCCCATGTCGAAAATATACACTCCGGGTGAAAGCTGTTTTACCGAAATAGGTTTAATTTGTCCGGTAACTCTAATTGGCTCATTAGGTTGCGCAACAAGTTTACCGGAAGGCACGCTTACCAATTGAGCGCCAAGCCATTTCGAATCATCAAAACCGGCTTTATCCCAGCCATTCATTTCGAGACGGGCATCGTATTTTTCGCCATCAAATTCACTATTTTCTGTAATTGGTCCCTTGGCCGTAAGTTTCCATGATTCATCACTAATAATTAAATCCTTCGAGCCATCTTTGTATTCAATTTCAATTTGCATAATCAATTTCGGATATCCATAATTGCGCATTTTAAACGGAACATCTTTTCGCATGGCAAAATACCGTCCGTTTCCAAGTATCACGCCGATTGCATTTTTTCCGGAAGTTAATTGCGATGTAATATCAAAAGTGTTGTAAAAAACGGTTGTATTGTATTGCGTTGCTCCGGGCGCCAAAACCATATTGCCGGTTTTTGTGCCGTTTAGCCATAATTCGTACAAGCCCAAGCCGGATATGTAGCCGGTGGCTGTTTTTATTTCTTTCGAAACATTAAACTCCTTTCTCAAATAGCGAGCAGCTAATTTTCGGTACTCTCCTTTATTATCTTCGCCATTAAAAATGGTATCTATGCCAATCCATTTTGCCTGCCAGTCGGTAGTTTTTAGAAGTCCCATGCTCCATTGTGCCGGTTCACTCCAGGCAGAAACATTTTTATCTTTATCCCAAATCCTAACTTTCCAAAAACACTTCATTCCGGTTTCAAGCGGTTTACCAGCATATTTGATTAAAACAGACTGTTCTGAAGTCTGCATTTTGCTATCCCAAAGGTCTGCCTGATCTTTAGCAAGTAAATCTAAAGAAGAGGCCGCAAGTACCTGATAAGCCGTTTGTTTTTCGCCCCTTGTTTTGCTTTCAATCATCCAACTCAAAAGCGGCTCAGTAATATCAATTCCTATCGGATTGATTTGGTTTTCGCAAGTTAACTTACTTATTTTTACAGAACTGATTTTAGTCGTGCAATTTGTAAATGTTACAATTAGCAAGGCAATCATTGCGATTTTTGATATTTTTATCATATCGGATTTAATTTAAAATTAATTATCACTACTGACCAACAAATATTTTGAATTATTCTGTAAAATATTAAATTTCAACAGATCGCCCCTACGGGGATATTTATTAGGCCGGTATTAACATCTATTCACTGAAAGGGCGAAAGCTTACGCCCTTTCAGTGCTGATTGCCCGTTGCTTTTTTTCGTAGGGCTATGCACTACGCTAATGCTTACCGCACTTTCAGTGCTTAACTTAACGACATTGAATTATATATTGTTAATATTGTTAATTTCAATTCGTAGCTTCCTAAGCCTTTTCAATTACTCGAAAAACAACATAGCCACCGGCAACGCTTGCTTAGTAATACCCGGACCTTCCATTTCAACTCTAAGTAATTCACCATAATTTCCTTCAAAATAATCGAGCATTATTGGGTATTTTCCTTTTTTCAATTCTACTTTGCCAGAAACAGTAAACGGAGCGTGAACACCATCATTATCAATTACTTTTTGATTATTGACAAACAAACGTGAACCGTCATCACTAATCGTTGAAAATGAATAAACTCCGTCTTGTTTAATTTCTATAAAACCTTTAAAGCGAATACCCCAAAAATCTTCCTTAACTTTAATTGTTTTCAGAAGAAAACCATTTACTTTGCCAGTTTTTAAAGGTTTCATGGTGGAATATTCCGGAATATTCTCCCATTTACCATCAAAATATTCAAAATTTAAACCATTCAAATTGCTGTTGAAAATATCATAAATTTTGGTGGTTACATAACCTGGCTTAACAGACTGTCGGAAACTTCTTACTTTTACAATCGTTGATTTTGAAATTTCGAACGGCACTGTGTATTTATTTGACGTTTCAGTGGGAATAGAACCATCTAAAGTATAGCGAATTTCAGCATTACTGTCTTTGCAATTCATCACTATTTTAATTGAAGTCCCTGACGATGTATCATTAGGAGAAACAGCTACTCTTTTTGAACACTCAAAATTATTCTTCACGATTTTTACCTCTTTTGAAACAAAATGATAATCACCCGATAATACTTCATAAACGGCAAATCCGTTTTTGTATTCTTTGAAAGAAATTCCTTCCGATTTGGAAGCAATTTTGTCGCTTTCTGAAACTGAATTTTCGCTATTTGCCGGAATATAAACCATAGCCTTGCTATTTGCCGGAATTTGAATGTCCCAAATAAACTCCTTATTTTTAGTGAGTTCCCAATTACTCACAATATTTCCATAAGGCGATTTGTGCGTGGCTTTAGCGAATGTAATTTCTTCGTTTATTATGGGTTTCATCAATATTGATTTAAAGCCGGGTTCAGAAGGTTTTATGCCTGCTAAATTTTCATGCATCCAAATGATTAAATCGCCCAAAAGCATCACATGGTTTCCTGAGTTCATAGCCGGATTCGCGGTATTTCCATTCCAAAGTTCCCAAATGGTGGTTGCTCCATTTTTTATCATATAGCCCCAACTTGGATATTGAGTTTCGGAAGCAAAGCGCAGGGCTATGTCTTCTCTGCCAAACTCGGTCAAAATTCGCTGTAAATACATAATGCCAATTAATCCTACAGGAATAGTTCCATTGTTGTCTGTTTCAATTTTTGCGACTAAGGAATTAAAAACATCTTGTCGTTTATCATCAGGAACCAAATTGAAAGCCAGCGATAAGATATTTGCAGTTGCAGTGTTGTTGCTGTAATAATTAGCAGATTCCATAAAAAACTGCAAATTATATGCAGTCTTCATTTCGTTTGCCATGTTTTCAAAAAGCTTTTCGTCTTCCGGTTTCGAAAGAAGTTTGGCAAAACGTTGCATAATGCGAGTGTCGTGGTAAAAGAAGCTTGTTCCCAACAAACCGCTTTCGGTTATCCGATTGGGATCCTTGCTGTTAATCATAGTAAGGTCTTCGGGAGGCATACACCAATCGCCATAAGTATCGCGAGGCATTATACCTTTAACTGAATATTTTTTGTTCATGTACAACAACCATTTTTTCATTGCTTCGTAGTTTTCAGCTACAACATTTGTGCTTCCAAACTGATCGAGCAACATTTCAGTTACCATAATTCCAGTGCCATTCCATGTAACATTATCGTTATACATTTCCCAATAAGCAGGGCAAATATCTGGAATACTGCCTTCTTCGGTTTGGTCATCGCGTATATCTCCTAACCATTTTCGATATAAACTTCCATTGCTAAAAATGTAACTTTCTCCACGGCAACCCGTTGCTCTGTCGCCCAACCAAGCCATGCGTTCATCGCGTTGTGGGCAGTCTGTTGGGAAACTACGATAATTTCCGCGTATTCCCCAAGTGGCATTTTTATATATCTGATTGATTGTTTGATTTGAGCATTCAAACGAACCTGCAGTTGCAATATCGTCATTCACAATGCAACCTGTTATTGTATTGAGGTCTGGTGTGGTTTGCAAGCCCGATAATTCTACATACCTGAAACCATGATAAGTAAATTTGGGCTCCCAAGTTATGTTTTCATCACCTTTGAAAATATACGAATCGGTAACTTTTGCACTTCGAATATTGTCTAAATACAAACTGCCATCGGCTTTTAAAATTTCAGCGAAACGTAAAGTTATTTTATCGTCTTTTTTACCTTTTACTCTCAAAGAGGTCCAGCCCACCATATTTTGCCCCATATCAAAAATATACACTCCGGATTTTAGTTGCTTTACCGAAACAGGTTTAATTTGACCGGTAACTCGGATTGGTTCATTGGGCTGCGCAACAAGTTTTCCGGCAGGAATACTTACCAATTGAACACCAAGCCATTTAGAATCATCGAAATTGGCTTTGTTCCAACCGTTCATTTCGAGGCGGGCATCGTATTTTTCGCCGTCAAATTCATTGTTTTCCGTAATTGGTCCCTTTGCAGTAAGTTTCCATGATTCATCACTAATAATCAAATCTTTTGAGCCATCTTTATATTCAATAGCAATTTGCAAAATCATTTTTGGGTATCCATAATTTCGCATTTTGAACGGATCATCTTTTCGCATAGCAAAATAACGACCGTTGCCAAGTACCACACCAATGGCATTTTTGCCTGATGTTATTTGGGACGTAACATCAAAAGTATTATAAAAAACAGTTTTATTGTATTGTGTTGCTCCGGGGGCCAACACCATATTGCCTGTTTTGCTGCCGTTTATGCTTAATTCATACAAACCCAAACCGGATATATAAGCAGTGGCAGATTTTATTTCTTTTGAAACATTAAATTCTTTTCTCAGATAGCGAGCAGCAAGTTTTCGGAATTGCCCTTTATTGTCTTCGCCACCAAAAATAGTGTCAATGCCTATCCATTTTGCCTGCCAGTTGGTAGTTTTTAGTAAGCCCATGCTCCAATGTGCCGGTTCACTCCATGCCGAAACATTTTTATCTTTGTCCCAAATTCGTACTTTCCAAAAGCACTTCATTCCAGTTTCAAGTGGTTTACCGGAATATTTAACTAAAATAGACTGATCCGAAGACTGTTTTTTACTGTCCCAAAGATCAGCCTGATCTTTAGCAAGTAAATCTAATGAAGATGCCACAAGTACCTGATAAGCCGTTTGTTTTTCGCCCCTTGTTTTGCTTTCAAGCATCCAGCTCAAAAGAGGTTCAGTAATATCAATTCCTATCGGATTGATTTGGTTTTCGCAAGTTAAATTGTTAATTTTAACTGTGCTGATTTTTGTTGTGCAATTTGTAAATATTACAATAAACAAGGCAATCATTGTAATCTTTGATATTTTTATCATAATTAATTTTTAAATTTATATTTTTTTTCATTATTGTCCGGTAAATAAATTGTTTAAATAGGTCGCAGCTATGCTGCTTAGCAAAATTTGGCTTTAATCTTATCTACAAATAGTTCGCAGCTATGTTGCTAATAAAAGTCGCATAGCGACGACCTATTTGTAGGAAAAAAATAATATTGCAAAATTAAGCCGCATAGCGGCGACCTATTAAAAAATTCAATAAAAAAGCACTATGTATAGTTTTTGTCAAATTTATACCGGACAATAGTACATTTTTATAAAAGATTAAACAATTGAAATATTTCTTATTTTACCACAAATGTTTTCTGTAAACGAATATCATTTGAAGAAACACCGATTAGAACATCAAACTTACCGGGCTCTAAACTCCATTTCATGTTTTTATCCCAAAATTTCAACATTTCTGCATCTATTTTTAATGATATAGTTTGTTTTTCTCCTGCTTTAAGATGCACCTTTTTAAAATTTTTCAACATTTTGAAAGAACGAGCAACAGACGATAAATGGTCGTGGATATACAATTGAACTACCTCTGCACCATCGCGTTTACCTGTGTTTTCTATATCAATTTTTACTACCAGACTGTCTTTTGATTTCATTATAGTATCCGACAAAACAATATTTTTCAATTCAAAAGTAGTATAACTTAAACCAAAACCGAAATAAAATTGCGGAGATCCAGGCAAATCTAAATAGTCCTCGCTTGAACCGGAAGGGCGATTGTAATAAGTAGAAGGCAATTGACCGGAACTTCGTGGAAATGAAATTGGCAGTTTACCGCTTGGATTTACATTTCCCAATAAAACATTGGCAACCGCAGTTCCCATTTCTTCTCCACCGTACCATGCGTGCAAAATTGCGGGAGTTTTTTCAATCCATTTCGACATGGATATTACATTTCCGGAAGCAAGTATCACCACAAATGGTTTTCCGGTTTGAATAATTGCCTGAATAAGTGCTTCTTGAGAGTCATTTAAGTCTAAGTTGGCTCTATCTCTTCCTTCGCCATCGGGCATACCCACAACAATAACGCAAGCTTCCGATTTATTCGCCATTGCAACAGCATTAGCCAAATCGAACTTTACGGCATTCCAACCTAACTTACAAACTGCTTTAAAGCCTGCTTCAAAATATTCAACCTTAATATTATACGATTTATCTTTTGTAAAAATAAACTCTTTTTCCACAACTCTTTCGGAACCATTATTCCAATCGTCTATCACAAGTTTATCGTCAATATATAGGCGCGCACCATCATCAATCGTTAAACCGATTTTGAATTTTCCGGTAACCGGCGATTTAAGTTTTCCTGTCCAACGCACACAAAAATTTTCGGCTGGAATGTGCGGTTCCGGAACTCCGTCTGACCAATTAAAATCAATATTCGGGTCAATTCTGGTTAAAGTTGGAGCAACATCAAAACTTTTTCCGATAAAGTATTCTCCAAGCAAACCGGGTTTACCCTCATTGGTGGTTAAATATATTTGGTCAATGGACGGAATCGCCACTTGTCCAAAACTTGCGGCAGGTTCAAAATTAATTACAGCATTGGGAAGCGCATTTTGTAAACCAGCAAGTATTGAGGTTGTTTTTTGTCCCCAACCGGCATAATTGCCAAGTTTAACTTCGTTACCAAGAGGACCAAGAACGGCAATAGATTTAATGTCTTTACTAAATGGCAATAAATTGTTTTCGTTTTTTAAAAGTACGATAGCATCTTCTTCTACTTTGCACGACAACTTCCTAAATTCTTCATTATCGGAATATTTAATAGCATCGTCAACCGAAGCATAAGGATTTTCGAAAATACCAACACGAAATTTTTGCGTTAACACACGCCTTACAGCTTCGTTAATTCGTTCCTCGGACACTAAACCTTCTTTAACAGCTTCGGCAAGATAATTAAAACATAAAGGGTCTGGAAATTCAACATCCATGCCTGCATTTATTGCCTGTATGGCAGCATCTTTATGATCCTTAGCCGTAAAATGTTTAAAAATCAATCCGTCAACATCTCCATAGTCAGATTCAATAAAACCGGTAAAGCCCCATTCCGTGCGTAAAACATCTTTTAACAACCAATCGCTCGTGTTACAAGGTATTCCGTCTATGTCATTGTAAGCAGGCATAATAGCTGTAGCACCGCATTGTTGAATACAATATTTGAATGCAGGAAACTCAATTTCACGTAAAAAACGTTCGGATAAATCAACTGCACCACCGAATTTTCCATTTTTTCCTATGTTTGCAGCAAAATGTTTAAGCGCAACCGATACTTGATTTTGCTCAAAAACTTTAACAAAACGACCTGCTATTAATGATGTTAAAAGCGGGTCTTCACCATAGGTTTCGTGCGTACGGCCCCAACGCGAGTCGTAAGCAATATTTATTGTGGGGCTTAGCTCGTGTCTGTATCCTCGGCTTTTGGTTTGTAATACACAAACATTAGCCATCTCTTCAATTAAATCGGGATTCCATGTAGCTGCCTGAGCCAATGGTTGCGGAAAAACAGTATGTCCGTTTGCCTGTGGACCGCATAATGTTACACTATGGTACAACGCCGGTATTCCCAAACGCGAATGTTCAATAATATACTTTTGTAATTTATTATATTTTTCGACCGATTCCTTTGGCGACTGGTCATTATAAACATAAGCCAGATGTCCAATGCCGTCTTTCGGAATATCTTTTTCTTCGAAATTTACCATTATACACTGTAGCTGGGCTATTTTCTCCTGAAGAGTCATTTGCCCTAACAAACTTTCGACACGTTGGTCGATAGGTAATTTTGGATTTTTATAATCCGCAGAATTTTTACAAAAAGTAAATAATACTACACATGAAATAATTACAATTGCTTTTTTCATTATTAAATAGATTTTTATTTTTATATTAGTTAAATTTATTCATTTTTTCCTAAATTCCAATATTTGGCAATTGCATCAATGTTAACACCTGTTTCAAAGCTTCGTAAGTTGTTACCATTTGGTTTACCATCGGCATCATAGGCCTCGTTAAATGCCCCCCAGCATTGCACACTATTCCCATTTACAAGTGCATCATATACTTTAATTTTCAGGTCATCATTTATCTCTATCAAGTTCCATAATAAATAGCCCAAACCGTGTCCTAAATATCTATTATCACCCACTTCATGAACTAATGGAAGGGTCTTAAAGTCGGTTTTAAAGTAACTTTTTACGGAATTTACGTTTGCCTTTAATCTATTTGGGAATTTAGAATTCATTTTGTAATACAATGGAAATAGCGAAAAATTTGTAATACGGCCTTTGGGAAAACTATAGTTTGATTTTATTCTACACCAATCGTAAAATCCGTCAGAATGCCCTTTTAAATCCGTTCTCCAAAAATCGTTTTCAAAAGCGGTTTTAATCTTATCCAATTCATTATCAAGAATAATAATTGTACCATCTAAAGAGTTTTTATATTGTGTAGTGCTTTTATTTTGCATTTTAAGATATTCGATATAAAACGATAAAGAAGCATTGCAGAGTGCCATAGATGTCATTGACCAAAGCTTGCTTAAGTCTCTGTCATATCCTGCTACGTCTGTGGCAACAGCACCACAAAGCTCTGTTTCATCGCCTGAGAATTCGAGTTTGTAATTGTTGGCTATTGTGTGCTTTAGCTGAATATCCATTGAATATTGTAGCGAAACATTTGCATCAACAATGGTTTTGATATCATTTGTTGCCTGATAATAATCTCTGGCAACAAGTATCAACAGCGCAGGTGTTTCAGGGGCTGTATTTGATTCAGGGCAGGGGCTATATTGACCACGATTGCGATTGATATTATTTTCTTCGTTGCCATTATACAGAGCAAAAGTATTGCTACCGCATGAAACAGCATTGGGTATAAAACCATAAGCATTATAAACATCATTCATGAATATTATAAATTGTTTCAATTCAGTTGTATGCCCACAAGCTAATAAACCTCTTAAACCGCAATATGCATCACGAGTCCATGAAAGGTTATAGTTTTTTTCATTCGCAACTATACCTCCATCCTTGGTTTGATTCGTTTTTATAACATAAAGTCCTCCCTCAACAATATCACGGGCTTTTGGGTCGGTTATTTTCTCTAAACGATAATTTTCAGGCACATCTCGAAACCATTTTTGCCATTCTATAATACTTTGTTCAGCATCTGCAATCCCATTGCGCGTTAAAATATCAATAAGGTATTCTTCATTGGTTTTATCAGCATAATGGGCATAATGACACAAATTAAAGGTCTCTTTATTATTTCCTGAAATGATTTTTGTTTCAGATAAAATATGATAAACCCCGCTATCCTTTTTAGTTATACTCTTTTCTCCGCTCCATGCTGTCAACAAATATCTATTTGCCCAATTCTTAACCCATTTACTGTCATGGCCAAACATACAAAACCGTGTAGTATCAACTTGAAATAAAGCAGCCGAAGTTGTTCCTTTCTTTGTTTTTACGATTGTATCAGAGACTCCTTTTATAACAAACGGCGTTAAATATGCTTTTAATTGAACAGAATGTTTTTTTCCTGATAAATTTTGTACATATACAAGACGCGAAACAATAGACAATTTGGGAACGGTATAATCTAACACCGTAATTTGCAAATCATTCAATTGAGTGTTTCCATAAAAAAGCCCCGTTTCTCTAGCTCTATACATCTCAAGGTTGAGTTGTGATTCAACGCCATCAACTATAATGGATAATTTTTCCTTTTTAATTAGGTTAGGGCAGGTATAATCAGGGCCGGCTATAAAATCCCATTGACCATTGCCTGACCACCCGCTGGAAGAAACAATGCCATTTCCAACGATATAACTCTCATTTTTATTTAAATGCGGTACTTGATTTGGTAGCAATGTTTTTCCAATAATTATTGGTTTCGATTTACTTACCAAAGTATCTCCTTTGGAAGCATAAATATTTTGAATAAAGCCCATTAGTATAGCTAAACCAATTAACATATTAAATTTTATGCAATTCATTTTATTCTCCATTACTTAGATTTATCAATATTCAAAACAATCGCTTTGCTTAGAATTGACAGCCAGAAAAATTGCTTAAACTCGCTTATACATTTATCAAAGCTACAAAAACAATTCAATTGTATTTGCATAGTTCTTGCTTTTACATTTCTCTATTTCGTTGCTTCTAATACTACAAAATCATCATCAAGTCCATAATCATCAAAAATATATGAATCGCCGGCAAGTGTATGCCCTTTTTCAAAATTGAACCACATAGCTGGCCATGCTGAACCGGAAGATTTTTGGTGATGTGGACCCAAAAGATTCTTTAATGTACCAATAACAACCACTTTCACATTATTATCCCCTTCTTTTAAGAAATTGGTAATATCTGTTTCGAAAGGAGGCAAGAAAGAAACCGCCACTTTTTTATCATTTACATATATCTCCGAAATTGAACCTTTCCAATTATTAAGTTTCAATTTATATTGATTTTTTGAAGGAGTAGCTTTAATGGTATGATTATACGCAACACTATGGCTATAAAAGGGCATGCCTTGTTGTTTCCACGATTTTAATTGCAATGGTTTTGCCGGAACTAACTTAAATCCTAACTTTTGAGATTCTAACGAAAAATTGCCCAGAATATAAACCGCTTCTAATTCTGCCAGCAGTTTAAAAGGATCGTTTTTTATGGTAATTTGATTTTCACCGGTTTTGGCGACAGTGCTTATATCGAAAACGCCAAATGCCTTATCGAGCCACCATTTATTAGGTATTTGTTTAAGTTCAGTTCCATTTACACTAACCTTATATAATTCAGGTCGTTCGATAACTACTTGTAATTGTTTGGTGTCGGTTCCCTTTTCCATCAAAAATTTATACGTTGCCTCAAAACCGCTTCCTGTACCGAAAGTATCGCGGTCTAAATATTCACTTTTAAATTGAACGGTGTTGTCCCACACATTTTTAGCAAAACCATGTTGTTTATAAATTTCAGTTTGAGCGAAATAGAAATATTCATCTTTTTTCTGAATATTTTTTACTTTATAATCGCAAAAATCAATCATTAAAGCATTGGGTTGCAAACGCGAAATGGAGAGTGAATCAGCAAAAGGTATTGGTTTGAAAACATAATTAGTAGGAGCTATTGCAGTTTTCTTTTCTGGAGAGAAACACAGCAGCAAACTCGATGCCGGCGCCAATTCTGTTTCAACAACAACAGAATCCCCTTTTGCGGTAAAAGAAATGCTCTTTTCTTCTCCGGTAAACAAATCCCATTCTTCCACAGAACCCGCAGGAACACAAATATTTACTTTTGAAGACAAGGAGTCGTGAACATTGGTAATAAAAACCAATTGTGCATCGCTCAATTTACGGGTTTGATGAAAAACAAATCTTTCTGCGCCTGAAATATCAAAACGGATATTTGGTTTGCTTAGACTTAATAATTCATTTTTATCCGGATTCTTCGAAATAATATATTGTTTGCTGTATTTATCGGCAAGCAATTTCATTCGATTTGATTTTTTTCCATCTAAATATTCCGGAGTGCCACAATACGATAAAACAATACCACCTTGTTCCAAGTATTTTTCTAAAATATCAACGGTTGAGCTTATCAGGTTTTCGGTATTTTCGGGTATAATCACCAAATTGTATTCACGATTGCCAATTTTTAAAGCTGAGCTTTTTGCGCTTCCGTGATTTTTAATAATATCTTCGCAGCCCAAATCATATTCAACCTGCCACATTTCAAATTTGTTAATTAATTCGTGGAATGAAGCAAGTAAAGTTCCGATTTTTCCATTTTTCCAACCATTTTCAACGCTCCAATTCGGATCCCAATCAGGAGTATAGTGCATCCACGCGCTTGTAGTGGGTTCAAGGAGCAAAATCTTATTTATTTGCTCACCTTTTGACATGGCTACCGAAAGACGGCCAAAATAATCAGCCATATATTTATAATTGTCCCACCAGGGTTCGTGATAGCTGAAGGATTGCGGATGGTCACGTTTACGTGCTCCGGCTATGGAAATATAAGAAAGGTGTTGATTCATAAAATTGATACCCAGCGCATACTCCCAGTCGGCAATACGTTTTTGGTCGGTAAATGAAATATCCCAGCCCGCAGCGCCATAAGTTTCCGAAAAATTGCGTTTTTTGCCTAATTGGTTCGAAACACTGCTCATTTCTTTAACCATACGGCTGTTTCCAAACTGACCTCCTAATCCTTGAAACCAATGATTCATCAATAAATCTATTCCCGGATAATCGCTGTATGCCGAAACAGCCATATTATCGGGCACTGCATAAGGTATTGGCCAATCATGATCCCAATAATGACCGGTAAGAATAAGATTGTTTTGCTTACAAAAATCACGATATGGAATTGCCCAGCCGGTAATCAACATATAATTTAAAGTGGCATAAAAATCGAAACGAACTTTGCGATAATCACCTGTTTCGACCGAAAGTTTATATAAATGCTCTTCCAACGAATATCCGTTTCGTTGTTTAAAGGTTTGAAATAAGGCATCAGAGTAATTCAAATGTTTGCCGCTCCAATCCGTACGAATATTGGGTTCGTCCATAAAAGTTCCCTGAATGCCTTTTCCATATTCGCTTTTAAATTGGTCATAGCCATTTGTAAAAGTTACTTCTAAAAATTTTTTCGTGTTTTTTTCCTGCATAATGTCCACATAAGTGTATCCAGCGCACCAAGGTGAAGTATCGGCCTCTTTAATTGAATAAACATAATATTCACCTTTGGCGAATTGACTTTGTGAACTGACATCGGTAAAAACAGTATCATTTTTTAAAAATACTTTAATAATCTTTTGTTTAATCGTGTCTGGTTTCGTTGTTACGCTTACTTTTATCATTCTGGGCTTTGATTCAGGCATTTGGGCAGGAACATGTCCGCCAGCAAAACCGGAGGGATACGAATTTTCATCATAAATCCAAACCTGAATGCCTAATTTTTTGCCCACTTTGACCGTATAATCAAATCTATCGAACCATTCTTTTGACAAATAGGGAGTAATCAATCCTGGACGAGGGTGAACAAACACGCCGCCAATGCCTTTGTCTTTGAAATCTGAGAGTTGCTCGTCAATTTGTTGTTCTGTAACTCTGTCGTTCCACACCCAAAGCGGCATACTGCGATATTCTGCCGGAGGATTTTTAAACTCGTTCAACACTTTTTCCCGCGAATCGCCGGTTTGTGTTGTAGGTTTGCATGCAAACGAAAATAATATTATGCTGCAAATTGCTAATTTTAAAATTGTTCTGTGCATATTGTTTATAATTTTTAATAAGCTTATTAAATTAATTTTTAGATAATTATTTTAAAATTATACGAAAATTTCATTATTCATTATTAATAATTAATTGTTTATCTACTGTTTAAAATTCGGCACTAAATTTGGCATTTCACTATATTTAAAATAATCAAAAAACGCCGGATTTTTGCATTTCTGACCATTTCCGGTCGAATACATTCCTATCATTACACCTATAAAACCACCGGCAACGTGCAATGTAACAGCATTATTCGACATTTTACCGATAAAAACTCTTTCGCCTTTTTCTGTTACTAAAAAATATTCGTAAGCCCAGGGATTCGTTATCACTTCAATGGTTGCCATTGGTTTATCTAATGGCAAAACAAATTGTGTGTAAGTTATATCCTCATACTTTCGACGAAGTACCAAATTGTAACTTGTTATTCCTTTAGTAATGAAACAGTCGTAGTGATGATTTTCGTTCATGAAAAAAGTTATACCGGCTTCTTCGCTTGCCAATTGTGCATCGAAAGACCATTTAACTTGCAGTTTTCCCCATTCCAAATCCTGTTTTTTTCCAATAAAAACTTTTTTCAGTTGTGAATCAATGTCGTTTTCATTACCTTGAATAACCAATTGACTTTTAATGGTATCTATTTTCCATAATTCGGTTGCTGGATGTCGTTGAAAATACCAGCCCAATTTCAATTTAGAAGACGTAAAATCATCTTCAAAAGGAATATTTGTTTTTTTTGCTGCTATACCTTTGTGGTCAATTTTTCGTGTAACCGGTTTGTTATCATAAACAGTAGGCCAATTATCTTTCCAAGTAACCGGAAGCAAAATAACTTCACGCCCAAGAACAGTATATAAAGCATCAAACCCACCATAATTCCTAAGTCCGTGAACAATAAGCCACCACGAATTGTCGGGGTATTGTATTAAATCGCCATGTCCGGTGCATTGGAATAAATATTGCCGGTTTTCTTTGTTTGAAACTATTGGATTTGTAGGGGAAAGTTGGTATGGTCCGTAAATATTTTTTGAACGACCTAAAGCTACTGCCTGATTGACGTTTCCACCTTCGGCACTGATGATATAATAAAAATTGTTTATTTTGTAAATATGAGCGCCTTCGGCACCAAAACCGCCGCCACCATACCAAATATCTTTAGGTTGTGTGAGAATTTTTCCGGTTTTTATATCTATTTCCGACATTTTAATAACGTTCGTTCCTTCGCCGGAGGCATAATTAAAATATACTTTTCCGTCATCATCAAAATACAATGAAGGGTCATAAGTAAAGCCCTTGGTATCTAAATACATCGGATCTGACCATTTGCCTGCTGGATTGGTTGTTGTAACAATGAAATTTCGGTTTTCTTTCATGTGGGTGCATATCACATAAAAAGTACCGTTGTGATACCGAATGGTGGTAGCCCAAAGTCCGGCATTTATGGACATATCCAAAAAATCCATTTGTTCGGTTCGGGTAATGCAATGCCCAATTAGTTCCCAATTTATTAAATCGGAACTTTTAAATATGGGTATTCCGGGAAAATAACCACATGAGGAAGTAGTTAAATAAAAAGTATTACCCACTCTGCAAACCGAAGGGTCTGAGTTCATCCCTGTAATTATTGGGTTTTCATACGTTTGGCTATAACCAAATGCCACGTACAAAAAAGAGATGATAATTATTAAAACTTTTCTTTTCATGTGTCCTTATTGTTTAAGAAAACCATTATTTACTTTTTTATACCATCCAATATTCGACCAGTTTTTCCAATACGGATGACTGTAATTCCAAGGCGTTGTACCCCAGAAACCGTATTCAGCCGATAATTGAACTCCTAATTCGCACCATTCGTACAAATAATCCCAATCCAACGTTTTGCTATCCATTTGCCACCATGGTCCCCACGCTTCTGTAGTAACTAAGGGTACGGCTATTTCATCAGCCCAAGCATTGGCGTATTGCAGTTTGTTGTGCATATCTTTTATTAACATTGGTTTAATAGATTCCATGGTTTCTTTTAAGCGTCTGTTATAATCGGTATAATCTTCTTCGCCCCGATATTTTTTTTGTGCATCGAATTGTGTGCGAGTCATAAAACGCTTGCTTTGGGTTAACCAAATATGCAGCTCCAAAACATCAAATGAAGTTAAATCCATATAACGAAATTCTTCCCAAAACTCAGAAATGGAATAGGTAAATCGAAGTTTTGGATATTTTATATGAAATAGTTCTAAGCAACTATCCATTAAGTTGTAAGTATAATCTATTTGTTTTCTGTTCCATCTAAATTCGTCTGAATTTCTGTCGTTGTATCCAATAATTCTTTTGTTTTCCGGCATTTTAATTTTTTCCGCATCTTTTATTTTCCCCAAACTATCAATTGCATCCATGAAAGGACTGAAATATGGAAATTCCTGGTCTAAATCAATGTACACCACATGGTCTAATAATTGACATTTGTCAAGTGTGTCAATAACTTTGCTCCAAGCGGCAAGATATTTTGTTTGGTCTTTGAAATTTTTGCGGATGTCGGGGTATTCGATACATGATTCGTTCCAGGTAGAAAGAATAACACTTATCTTCTTTTCTTTGGTTATTTTCATAAAATCAATTAGTTCACCAAGAATCTCATGTTTTCGGTCAATATCAGTAGGCCCCCAAGTATCCCATTGGTTGCCTTTAAAAGTAATTTGTTCTTTTGGATTTTTTAAACTACCGATTATCAGCGGAAAGGCATCAATTCTTACTGCATTGAAACCTCTTTCAATTAGTTCGTTGGTAACTTTATTATAATCTTCAAAAGCACCACCTTTGTAGTGCATTTTAAGGTACGAATAATCCCACATTGCTATGGTAAGCCTTTTAGGGTTTAAATCGTTTCGTAAATCATAAGCGGTTTTTAATTTTTGTGTACTATTTTTGTTTATATCCTGAGCATAAGAAGATAAAAACAAAGTAATAATAAGAATTCCCAATGCAATTTTTTTCATACTGTTTGTGTTCATATTGTTCTTTTAATTATTGGTAATATAAATTTTTAGCCGGTATCGCAACCTTTGCTTTACCTAGAACAGTCCAGTTTACGTCAAGAAACTCGCCACCACAATTTTCATAATATTGTAATACAAATTTATGAAATCCCTTTTTTAATCCAATTTTGCCGCTTCGTTCTATTGCCGGATGACCATAATCGAGTACTGCTACTTCGGTGTCGTCAATAATTAAGCGACTGCCATCATCAGATAAAATTCCAAAAGTATAAATGCCGTCTTGGGGTACTTGAATTAAACCCTCGAATAGAAAAGCATAATAATCAGCAACAGGCGAAAGTGATAATTTAAAACGGTCAGTAATTCCGGTTTTTGCAGGTTTTAAGGTTTTATAATCCGGTAGATTTGAGATTCCGATTAAATAAAAATTGTATTTCAAACCATTGACCGGTTTTCCGGTAAGGTTAACAGCGTTATGAAAAACTGCCTTTTTTATAGTATCAACAATAGTAAAGCTTGGCGAAAAACCGGTTTTGAAAGTTTTGGCTTTTATTGTTTTTGTTTCCGAAATTTCAAAGGGCTGAGTATAAAGTAAAGAGTTTTCAGTCGGTTCACTTTCATCAATAGTATAAAATATTTTGGAATTTTTATCAGATGTTTGGAATGAAATTTTAGCCGATTTTTCGAAATAATAATCGGTAGTTTTTATGAGCGGAATATCGGCCTGTTTAATATCAGTATCGAAATATACCGGTAAATTGCTTTTTGAACTTCCCCATTCTATATTTGGATTGATGCCCATTGTAAATTCAATTTTACCACCAGAAGCAATGATAGAATGTTCAAAATAGTTTTTTGTATAAGCATTTCCATTTAAAGTAGCATTTTGAATATAACATTTTTTTTCGGAAGTGCCATTTGCCTCAATTTCAAAAGTTTTTCCATTTTCGAGCGAAATAGTAACTTTGTTGAACATTGGTTCGCCAATTGTATATTGGGGCAATCCCGGACAGAAAGGATAAAATCCCATAGCACTCATAACTATCCATGCCGACATTTGTCCGCAATCGTCATTACCCGGCAATCCATCTGCTTTGTTGTTGAAATTTACACGAAAAACATCGCGAATCAATTTTTGGGTTTTCCATGGTTTTCCAATATAGTTGTACTCATAAACAGCATGGTGCGTAGGTTCGTTGCCTTGTTCGTAAAAACCAATTCTTAGTCCTTCAGATTTTGAGGCGTCAAAAAAATTGTCGAGCCATTTTTCTGTTTTTTTGTTTCCGCCCAGCATATCAATCCAGGAGTACATGTCGTGCATCGAATAGCAAGAGTATTGCGTTGCGTTCGATTCGGTAATATCTGGAGTATATTTGTCTGTAATAAACGGTTCTATCCAATCGCCGTTTGCGAATCGGGGTCGCATTAATTGTGTTGTGCTGTCGTAAATATTTTTATAAAATTTTGAGCGTTGTAAGTAATAATTGTATTCGCTTGTTTTGCCCATGGCTTTTGCCATTTGCGCTGCACACCAATCTTCGTAAGCCATTTCTACGGTGCGCGAAAGCGATTGGTCGAGGCGGTCGCAGGGAATAAAACCCAAGTATTTCAACGAATTTAAACCTTCGAAATTACAACTTGTAGTTTTTTGTATTGCATTCCACGCCAAGGTAGTATCAAAATTCCGTTGACCTTTCATATAAGCATCAACAATCATTGGAACAGCCGGATAACCAATCATTCCGCCCCAATCGTAAGAAGCCAATTCCCATTTAACAAGACGGTCGGGTTTCTGCTTAAATTTTGTGAGTATTGATTTTATAAAATCGTCATTGGTTTTCGAGTCGATTATTGTAAACAAAGGATGCAGAGTACGGTAGGTATCCCAAAGAGAATACACATTGTAATAAACAAAACCATCGGCTTTATAAATTTTATTGTCCATTCCTCGGTAGCTTCCATCGGCATCGCTTGCAATCTGCGGACTTAAAAAACAATGATACAATGCGGAATAAAAAATTTGCTTTAAAGGCAACGAATCAGTTTCTACAATTATTCGTGAAAGTTTATCGTTCCATTTTTCAGAAGCTTTTTGTTTTATTTCGTTAAAATTCCAATCAGATATTTCGGTATCGAGATTATTTTTAGCATTCGCACAACTTACCTGTGATAAGCCAACTTTTACATACACAGGTTTGCTGCCATCACTTTTAAAACGCAGAGCAGCTTTTATTTTTTGAGCGGTAAACGACTTTTCATTTATTAGTGTATCATTTTTCGAAATCTGAAAATTCTGAATAGGTTCTGAAAATTTAGCATAGAAATAAACATAATGATTATCAGCCATTCCCAAGGTTTGTCGGTATCCTTCAATTTCGTACTCATTAATCAATTTAATGTATGATTCTCGGGTATAATCTCTGTGAACAAGGTCAATAATCACATTTGCACTATCGGTTTTTGGAAAGGTATAACAATGAAAACCGGCGCGTTCGGTTGCTGTAAGGTTCACCTCTATATCGTCATCATCAAGTAAAACTCGGTAGTGTCCAGGTTCGGCAGTCTCATTTTTTTTGGAGAACGTAGAACTATAGCCCGCTTTCGTATTGTTTTTATCACCCCTGTTCCAAAAGGTTTTTCCAACGGTGGGCATAAATAAAACATCGCCCCAAGTCGCAATGCCAACACCGCTGATGTGTGTATGCGAAAAACCAATAATCACACTATCTTTGTGATGATAACCTGAGTTTCCTTCCCAACTTTCCATGCGGGTATCAGCACCCAACTGAACCATACCAAATGGCACACAGGCAGCAGGATTTGTGTTTCCGGCATTGTCAGTTCCAATAAATGGATTTACAAAATTGGTTACAATTTTATTCTGCTTCTGACATGAAATAGCTAAAATTGAGAATGCTATTAATACTATTTTGTATTTCATTAAATATTTCATTTTCATCTGGAAATAATTTATTAAAATTTTAATTTTCTTGCTCTTAGCTTATGTTCGGGATAAATCCCTAACTACATTATTTTCCCCAATTATAATTTGGTCTGTTACCCAAGTCAATTATTAATTCACCACCATCTTTAATATCTTTCCATGAAAAAGATGCATTGTTTAAAACCTTACCATTGAGTGTTGCTTTCTGAATATATTTATTTTGTTTGCTGCTGTTGGGAGATTTTATTATAAAGAATTTATTATTTCCAAGGTTTATTTTAATATTCGTAAATACTGAACTCGACAAACTAAATTCGGGCTTGCCGGGTGTAACCGGGAAAAAACCCATGTTTGCAAAAACCACAAAGGCAGAAAGTCCACCACCATCTTCATCACCTGGCATTCCAAAAGGTGAATTTGTAAACCATGTATCAAGAAGCATTCTTACTCGTTCCTGTGTTTTCCATGGAGCACCAGCAAAGTTGTACAAAAATGGTATGTGTAAACTCGGTTCATTCCCCATAACAAATTGTCCAACATTGCCAGTAGCATCGGGGAATTGGGCATAAAACTTATATTTATCCATCCCTAATTCTTCAACAAATAATTGATCGAGTTTATTTACAAATTTTTCATTTCCGCCAAATAACTCAATCAGTCCGGGAATATCGTGTTGTACATCCCAAAGGTAGGTCCATCCATTATTCTCAGCAAAATATGCACGACATCCAATGCCACCGGATAATTTAGGATCAAAGTTCTTAACCCAATTTCCATCTGCAGTTCGGGGAGCGAAAAAACCGGTTTGAGAATTATATACGTTTCTATAATTTTGCGAACGTTTCATAAAATAATTATAATCATCGGTTTTATTTAATGCTTTTGCTATTTGAGCTATGCACCAATCATCATAGCTATATCCTAAAGTTAATGATACTGCTTGTCTTTTTTCAAACCCATGAACTGCCGAAACAGTTTCTTTTTCTCCTTCATTTAAGGCAGGATAATATCCTTTTTCTAAATAAAATGAATCGAGTGAGCACATTACTCCATTGCGCCAAGGCAACATGGTTGCTTCCATGGCATTCTTTTTAATTCCACTATATGCTTTTTCAATATCAAAATCACGAATTCCTTTAAAATAAGCATCAGCAATTATTGCAGCCGAATGATTTCCGTTCATAAAAGGCGCATCGCCCCAAAGTACTGGAAAAGACGGCATCCAACTACTTTGTTCGTACATTCTGATAAATGATTTAATTTTCAGGTTTTCCAATTCAGGATTAATCATAGCATGAAGAGGATGTGCAGCATGATAACTATCCCACATCCAATCGTCAATAAAAAATGGAGAACCATTGTCGTCATGAATTTTATTATCATATCCACTGTAATATCGTCCATCTTCCGAAATATTTACCATTCTCTCATAGGTACGGTATAAGGCAGTATAAAAGGCTACTCGTTGATCAGATGTTCCTCCCTCGATTTCAATTTTACCAAGAGCTGTATTCCATTTTTCCTTGCTTTTATTCTTTAGCGCTTCAAAGTTCCAATCAGGTATTTCGCTTTGCAGATTTTTTTTAGCTTGTTCTAAATCAATATATGAAACGCCCATTTTAAAACCAAGCTTTTCATTTTCTTTTAGGTCGAAAGCTAAGCCAACTGAAAGACTATCTCCTTCAATATTTTTTAAATTATTTGCTAGTTTTTGCTTTTTTGACCAAAAGGAATTTGAAATAATTTTTTTGTTGGTTTGTATGTAGAATGACACTTTAATATTTTCTCCAAACATCTCATACCCTTCAATTGTATATTCGTCTTTAATTGTAAAATTTCCTTTTGAAACTAATGCCAGCATTACATTTTTATTATCATTTTTATTCCAATCTATTTGATAAAAAACTGATTTTTCGGCAACAGTAAATTCTAAATTTATATCAGGATCTTTAAGCCAAACTGAATAGTAATAGGGTGTGCAAGTTTCAAAATCATGATCGTAATAGCTCTTCCATTTATTTCTATTTTGCTCCATATTTCCTGTTGTTGGCATTAACAATCCAATTGTTCCCAGACGATGATTACAAACAATAAAAGGAAATCCGTTAATTTTCTCCGATTGATATTCACCCGGCATCTTATGAACACGCATCATACTGT
>Ga0316607_1000205_pt1 | contig 23806 bp, 20 predicted proteins | sample MIS2016062E_MG_FD_207674 | JGI IMG/M metagenome (GOLD analysis project Ga0316607, IMG submission 207674) | Microbial mat bacterial communities from Middle Island sinkhole, Lake Huron, Michigan, United States - MIS.2016.062E | ecosystem: Environmental > Aquatic > Freshwater > Lake > Sediment...
TACCTAATTCTGTCATTCTGAGAGAAGCGAAGAATCTCAAGCCCTTGGAACACCGTCATAATGCGTAAGTCCTCACTTATGATTTTTAACCGCAGATGTAGGCAGATTAACGCTGATTAACGCAGATTAAAGTTAGTACAGAGGTAAAAATGTTAGTACAAACTAAGCAAAAGTATACTCTAGATGAGTACCGGGAGTTAGAGGAAAATGCTGAGTTTAGAAATGAATACCGCGATGGAGAAATTGTACAAATGAGTGGTGGTACTATTAATCACAGTCGCATTATCCGAAATTTGAGTAGAGTTTTGGGAAATTTGCTTGAGGGGCAGCCCTATGAGCTTTTTCACAATGATTTGCGGTTGTGGATTCCTCGGTATCGACGCGGAACTTACCCCGATGTAATGGTGATTGAAGGAAAGCCTGTTTTCAACGATGGACGGAATGATGAAATACTCAATCCTGTGCTGATTGTGGAAGTGCTTTCTAAGTCTACTGGGGATTTCGATCGGGAGGATAAGTTTCGGTTTTATCGATCGATTCCTGAATTCCGGGAGTATGTGTTAGTCAATCCATCTGAGTTTTTAGTGACACAATATATTAAAAGAGAATCGAATCAATGGTTATTTCAGGAATATGAGGGAGAAGCAGCTACAGTTTTATTCGCTTCGGTGGAAGTGCAAATGTCAATGAGCGATATTTATGAGCTGGTTGTATTTGAAACGCAGGAAACGGATTAATTTTTTTTAAAACCGCTGATGAACGCAAATTAACGCAGATGAAAGTTAGTAAATAGGTAAACGGGGAACCTTAAGTCTCTGCCACGAAGAAAGCCCTGAGATTATTTATGTTCTTTCATTTGCATTATATCAGCGTTCATCAGCGTTTATCTGCGGTTAAAAATCTCAATGTCTCTAAAACCTACCAAAACCGCTGACTGTTGTTATTTGTTATTTGTTATTTGTTACTTTTTAGCTGCTACCAATAACTAATGACTGCTGAATAATTTGGCTTGTTCAATCCATTTTTGCACGCGATCGACTGAAGGAGTTAAATCGTTGCGCTGCATTGTGGCTACGTGGAGTCTCAAGATTTGTTGGTGCAATCTTCCCACTGGCATTTGGGCTAGTTGAGCCGGAGAAGCAACGCCTGCGTGGAGTAACAGCCCGCAATACTCACAGCCTACACTGGGAATGCTAGCCAAGTCTGCCATCGCTACCCATTTGTTGACATATCGAATGTTAACTTGCAATTGAGCCGCCAGCAAGGCTTTCGCCGTCGGTGTTTTAGTCTGGCAAATTAGTTGCGCGGTTGTGCTAATTCCGCATCCTTCTAGTTGAGATTGGTTTTCATTGCTCAATCCGGGCAATTGTGCGATCGGGAAATCCCGTACTTGCACGGAAATGCCATGAGTTTTCTGATAAGTTTTCATGTTTTTTTTTCAGTTATTTTACTGATATTTTAAAGTATAAAATATAAAACAGTCAAGAGAGGCGATCGCCCATGAAAAATACCAAAGATTATGACTTGTTAAGAAATGCTTTGCGTCAGCGCAGACAAAAACTGGCTAGTTTAATTGATTTTCCCACAATTCTCTGGTCTGGCCGCAGTATTTCTCGCAATTATCCGGCTCTGACTTTCCCATTTCGCGCCAGCAGTCACTTTCTCTATTTTGCGGGTTTGCCCTTAGAAAATGCCGCGATTCGCTTAGAATCGGGCAAATTAGAACTGTTTTTAGATGACGCACTTCCTAGTAGCACACTTTGGCACGGAGAAATGCCGAAAAGAGCAGAAATTGCGGAACTAATTGGGGCTGATGCTGCTTTCCCAATGGCTGAGTTGAAATTGCGATCCTCTTCGAGGGCTCCGCTAACAGCAAATGCAGCAACTATAGCCGTGCAGGATAGTTTGATTCAGTCGCAACAGTCACAAATTCTCGATCGCCCTTTGACACCATCTAAATCCCCCGCAGGTATTGACCTAGAACTAACCAAGGCAATTATATCACTTCGTCTCACCCACGATCCAGCAAGTTTGGCAGAATTACGAGCAGCGGCGGCTGTCACCGTAGAAGCTCACAAAGCGGGAATGGCTGCAACTCGAACAGCTCAAATTGAAGCGGGTGTTCGCGCTGCAATGGAAAGTGTAATTATCTCACAAAATATGACCTGTGCTTATCCAAGTATTGTCACCGTACACGGACAAGTTTTGCACAGCGAACATTATCACAATCCTCTACAAACAGGAGATTTGCTATTAGCAGATGTCGGTGCAGAAACATCAACGGGATGGGCGGCTGATGTGACTCGCACTTGGCCAGTCTCTGGTAAGTTTTCTCCAACTCAGCGAGCAATTTACGATGTGGTTTTGGCGGCTCATGATGCTTGCATAGATCGAATTTGTCCTGGTGTCGAGTATCGAGATATTCATCTTTTAGCTGCGAGAATCATGGCGGAAGGGTTGGTGGATTTGGGTATTTTGCGCGGCAATGTTGAAGATTTGGTAGAAATGGATGCTCATGCACTATTTTTTGTTCACGGTATCGGACATTTAATCGGTTTGGATGTTCACGATATGGAAGATTTAGGCGATTTGGCTGGCTACCAAGAAGGGAGAGTTAGAAGCAGTCGTTTTGGTTTGGAATTCCTGCGGTTGAATCGAGTTTTACAAGTGGGAATGCTGGTATCGATCGAACCTGGATTCTATCAAGTTCCGGCTATTTTGAACAATCCAGAAACTCGGACAAAATATAATGATACCGTGAATTGGGAGAAACTAAGTAAATTTACAGATGTGCGGGGAATCAGGATTGAAGATGATATAGTGGTTACAGAGGGTGGCAGAGAAGTTTTGACAGCGAAATTGCCAACTAAGGCGTCGGAAATTGAGGGTTTGGTACGGTAAATGAGTAAGTACAGATCGAATTAGCTCTGTACTTACGCAGTTTCATCATGTGGGGAAAAATCTAAAAAATATGAAGAAAGCTTGGGAAAGAGATTTTTTGAGGCTGTTCAAGCTGTTGGTTTTGCAAGTTAAAAAGTTAGTTGGGCACCGAGTCGATCGCACTTTTGAGCAACCTGTATCCTCTCCCCCACCGATGCAGGCTGCACCCTTGCCTAAAAATGAAGCAGACAGGCTAAAAGCACTTCAACGCTACAACATTCTAGACACAGATGCCGAAGCAGCCTTTGACGATTTAACAGCTTTGGCATCCCACATTTGCGGCACTCCGATTGCTTTAGTCAGTTTAGTAGACTCAAATCGACAATGGTTTAAATCAAAAGTTGGTGTGGAAGCAATAGAAACTCCGAGAGAATTAGCATTTTGCGCTCACGCTATTTTAAACCAAAATGAATTGCTAGTTGTACCGAACACTATAGAAGACGCTCGTTTTGCTGGGAATCCCTTAGTAACTTCTGACCCAAATATTCGATTTTATGCTGGAGCTCCGCTAGTAACTCCTGATGGTTTTCCCCTCGGCACTTTGTGTGCAATAGATACAGTTCCTCGGAATCTCAGCCCAGAACAATTAGAAGCGCTGCGGATTTTAGGACGACAAGTAATCAGTCAAATGGAGTTGCGGATTAATCTAGTTAAGTTAAACCGAGCCGTCAAAAGGCATAAGCAAGTAGAAGCAAAGCTGCGGGCTTCTGACGAGCAAATAGTTAATTTCTTGGAAGGAATGACCGATGCTTTTTTGGCTCTTGACCCCCAATGGAGAGTTACTTATGTTAATTACAAGGCCGCGAAACTTTTAGATAGAAAGCCGGAAGAGATTTTTGGTAAAAATATATGGGACGAGTTACCAGGAGCAGTGACGACGATATTTTACGATGAGTTCCACAGAGCTGTAGCCCAACAATTTGGGGTGAATTTTGAACAATATTACCCTCCTTTAAAACGGTGGATTGAAGTCCGGGCTTTTCCTTCTCACGATGGTCTTTCTGTGTTTTTTATCGACATTACAAGTCGCAAGAAGATGCAGTCAAAACTCAGAAAAGAACAGAAAAAAACTGAGCGTTTGCTGCTGAATATTTTGCCGGAGGCGATCGCAACTAGGCTGAAGGGCGAACCGGGGGTGATTGCCGACAAGTTTGATGATGCAACTATTCTGTTTGCTGATTTGGTGAATTTTACCCAATTTTCTACCACCATGTCAGCCACTAAATTAGTTTACTTGCTGAATGAAATTTTCTCGAAATTTGACTCCCTGACCCAAAAGCACGGTTTAGAAAAAATTAAGACGATCGGGGACGCTTACATGGTAGCAGGTGGCCTTCCGATTCAACGGCCAGATCACGCAGAGGCGATCGCCGAAATGGCCCTGGATATGCTAGCAGCAATTAAAGAATTAAATGTGAAGCTGAATGCGAACTTTGATCTCCGAATCGGGATTAATAGCGGCCCGGTAGTCGCGGGAGTAATTGGTACTAAAAAATTCATTTACGATTTGTGGGGAAATGCTGTGAATACGGCTAGCCGCATGGAATCTCACGGTATACCAGGCAAGATTCAAGTCAGCATCTATACTTACAATTTGTTGCAGGCTAAATATGAATTTGAAGAGCGAGGACTGATTGAGATTAAAGGTAAAGGGCAAATGCAGACTTATCTGCTGTTGGGGAGAAAAAAATCAAGTTAGGTCGTACAATTATCAAAGGAGCAAAATAAGATTATCCTAGAGACAGAGATATCCGAGCCATAATATGCGCGGTACTCGCCTATTTGACACTCCCCGGTCTAAAGACACGGGGATTCTTAAGGACCAACTTTGGGGGATGAATCCGCCCAAAGTTTAATTCTTAAAGGGTTAGTCAGCAACCCGCTACCCACTCGCTCGATAATTGAGTCTATGGCAAATGATTGACTTTCTGATGATGTTGGCTGCACCATTAATATCTGCATTCAATATTAATCCCTGAGCCGAACGGTACAACCCTCTCTTGATTCTTTTACCTGATGGTTGCCAATTGTCGGGTTTTTCACCAACTTTCACTGGCAACAAATCTCGGTCTAAAAAACTTGATTTTGAGGTGTAAGATTCGTCTTGTTCGAAAAATCGCCATCCCCTTAAGTCGCACTCTTGTTGTAGTCTATCTTTGACTTTAGCAGTGGGTATTTGGACAAAATTCTGATTAGTCACGACCCCCATATTAACATCTTGTTTCTGTCCCTTGTTCCAGCCAAAGACTAAGACATTGATTTGGTTGTTTTCGCAATAATCTACGATGGTTCTAACTGCTTTGTTGACAGCATCTCTCATCCTTCTAGTGCGAATTTCCGACAACTGCTGCAATCTTTTTGACGAGAAACCTTTGGGTAATTTATGTATTGTGTGTTCTGATTGAACTCTCGCTTTTTCTTTGTTAAACCATTGGTTCCAAGACTTGAGTCTAAGTCCATCAATGATGAAAGGTTTACCATTGCTAGAGACACAAGTTAACCAGTTATTGATGCCGTGATCGATGCCCAGAACCCCTGTCACTTCCAAGCTGCAACTAGGGGCTTGTTCAGTCAGGGATTCGTGGACATATTCGACCCAGACCTCACCATTTCTAGGGATTAACCTGAGTTCTTTGATCTGGCAATTCTTGATACGTTCAGGTAGCGGAACCCAAAGCGCATCTGTCCCAAAGTATTCTTTTCCTTTTTTACCCAGGGGTAATCTGACTTTATTTCCAATTACCTTTAAGGCTTGACCGGGATATGAAACGGGGTACATCCCCCCTTTGGTTCTGTACCTTGGTAGTCTCGGTTTTTGATGGATTTCTCCTTGATTTGCCAACTTCTCTAAGGCTCGGAAAGAAGTAAAAGATTCCGCGACAGATTTAAGAGATTGCTGGGCAACTTGAGAGTATAGCAACCCGTAATTTTCGTTGGTTTTGGTGATTTTATACAAATCTGGATATTTAACTGCGATTTGGTTTGTAAAGTATTGTTTCCGACTTTCGTAAGTTCCGACATTAAACAGATTATTTGACCATCTCAAGAGTTGTTCGACAATGGTTTTGTCGAGTCCTTTTAAATGCCAAACATCTTTTTGTACTGCGTACATTGAAATTACTGGCTATGGTGACACTAGGTTTAGTATAGATCGTGAATTAACAAGTTAATTAATACTCAACAAATCTTTACCTTTGTCTCAATTGCTAGAAGTATTTGTCCGGGGACGGTTAAACATTATGTTATATTGAAACTTACGAACAGGCAGGATAAATCCTGCCACGCCCTTTCATCCCTGGACTAAAGTCACAGGGTTTTCAGGGTATTTCTTATAAATACTAAGTTGAAATCCTCGGAGCCTTTGATAATGGTTCAATTTCATATTCAAACAGATAGCGATATCCCAGCATCCACCCAACTGTTCAATCAAATCAGGTTTGCGATCGCCTCGCGACAGTTTCCGCCTGGCCACCGCTTACCCAGCACCAGACAACTAGCCATGCAGACGGGTTTGCACCGCAACACCATCAGCAAAGTATACCGACAGCTAGAAAATACCGGACTTGTGGAAGCTCAAGCCGGATCGGGCATTTACGTCCGCGCTCAAGGCCACGAAGGAGGCAGCAAACTCAAATCTCCCATCCTGGAACAATATCCTCTGGCAAACAAAATAGTACAAGAAAGCCTTGACAAACTGCTGGGACAGGGCTGTACGCTCAACCAAGCCAGGGAATTATTTTTGACCGAAATTGACTGGCGGCTCCGGTGCAGCGCGCGAGTCGTCGTCACAGCCCCCACTGAGGACATCGGCGTGGGTGAGTTGATGGCGAAAGAACTCGAACAAGCTCTGCATATCCCGATCCAGTTAGTGCCTATGGAAGAGTTGGGTACTTTTCTTGATCAAATCTCTTCTGGAACTGTGATCACGAGCCGATATTTTATCGGACAAGCTGAAGCGATTTCGGTATCTCGTTCGGTGCGAGTTATTCCCGTGGACATCTATGATTATGTTCAGGAGATCAAGTTAGTCGGGGATTTGCCGAAAGATAGTTATTTGGGTTTAGTCAGTCTGAGCCCTGGAATGCTGCGATCGACTGAAGTGATTATCCACAGTCTCCGGGGAGAGGATTTGCTGGTGATGACGGCGCTGCTGTCAGACAAGTACAAAATTAACTCGATCGTGCGATCGGCTAGAACAATTTTTTGCGACCAACCGAGTTTTGCTACAGTAAAAGCTGCCATCAATGCGGCCAGAGAGGATATTATTCGTCCCCCACAACTGATCTGCTCCGAAAATTATATCGGCTCTAAGTCGATTAATTTGCTCAAGCGCGAGTTGGGATTAGGATAAGTTAGTTGACAGTTGACAGTTGACAGTTGACAGTTGTTTGTGATTTGTTGTTCTAATTTCCAATAACCAATTCCCAATTCTCAATGCCCAATTTCCGATTACCGATTACCAATCATTTATGACAGTAGCAGCGCGACAAAGCAACGCCAAAATTCTCGAATTAAAGTTGCAGAAGCACTTACAAGCAGCCGGATTTCAAGATTTGCCACTTTATATAAGTTGCGATTTTCGAGAATCATCTTTAACGGTTGTGGGAGAACACCCACGCAGTTTAGTTCTCAAAGCCAGGCCGACTTTTGCTGTCCTAGAAGCAGCAATTCTGGAAATCGAACCGAAAGCTATTCAACAAATCGGACTTTGCCTAAAAATAACTGGGCAAAAACAGCCTTACGCTTTCCATTCCTTTACCATGCACAATCCTGTTTTGTCAAGACCAAGAATAGTGGAAGTGCGAAAAAAACCTGTTGAGATATCGGCAGCAGCAGAGGCTAAAGCAGAGGATATTGTGTTAGCAGTAACTGTGGCGGATGAGGTGCCGTTAGAAAAGGACGATCGAGATGCGGGAGTTCCAGAATATTTTCCCGATTTGTCTGAAAGTCCCAGCTATTCGGAGCCGATCGCATTTAAAGCAGCAGCAATGTCGGCAGATATTGCTCAAAATCCCTTCGATCCGCTGGATTTGGAACCAGTGGTGACTGTCACCAAAAAACCTCAGTATTCGCCGTTGGTGCTCCTATCTGTAGCAGGGATAGTTACTGTAGTCAGCGTAATTTTGGCCTGCGGTTTTTCTGTGCTGAGCCGCCCTTGCGTCATCGGAGAATGCACTGCATTGGATAATGCGAAACAGTTAAGTCAGAATTCGGCGAATACCCTGAGAACCTCAAAAGTTTCCAATACTCCCCAGGAAGCGCAAGAGCAATTAAAACAGGCGATCGCACTTTTAAAACCGATCCCATCTTGGTCGAGGCATTACGCTGTGGCGCAAAACGCCCTCGAAACTTACCAGGAGCAAAATCAGAATTTAAACTCGGCGGTGGATGCGGCGCAACTGGCAGCAAAAGCCGCCCAAAAGACTCAAAAGCCACCTCATTCTGCCGAGAGTTGGCAGTCAGCGCAAAAATTATGGGAAAGTGCGATCGGGCAACTCGAAGAAATCCCCAAAGACAGCCCAGCTTATCCATTTGCTAAGAGAAAGTTAAAGGAATACCGGACAAATTTAGCAAGTGCAAATCGGCAATTAAGCACAGAGCAAAAAGCCGAAAACAAACTGGTTGCTGCCAAAAATACAGCCCAAATAGCAGAAGCGATCGCAGTAGTAGCTAAGTCAGCCGACAGTTGGGAAAAAGTGCAAGCAAATTGGGAAAAATCCCTGGAAACGCTATCAGAAATTCCCACAGATACAAAAGCTTACCAGCAAGCTAAAGTGCTGAGTTCTAAATACGAAACCAGACTTTCACAAGCCAGCGATCGAAAAAATGTCGAAGGAATTGCCGAAGATGCCTACACTCAAGCAGTTACTTTAGCAGCTCAAGCGAAAATTTTCGAGGAGCGAAACGCTTGGTTCAAAGCATCAGAATACTGGCGTCGAGCTTTGAGTTATGCCTCCCAAGTACCTGCGGCAACTTCTTATTCCCAGAAAGCTAATCCCTTGATTAGTGCCTACAAAACTTCATTGCAGCAAGCAGAAGTTAAGTTGGAGGAAGACAGAAACTTGCAAAAAGCCCGCACTGATTTAGATAGAACTTGCAAGGGCAACCCCAAGATTTGCGACTATACTGTTAGCAAAGATTTGATTGCGGTGCAGATGACTCCAGATTATGTGAAGAAACTGCAACAAACTTTCATCCAAGCGGAAAACACCAATGCTATCAAGACTCGCCAAGCTATAGAAAAGCACGTTGAAACTCTGCAAAAAGCCTTGGAGGCGATCGGCGATAACGCCAATATTCCCATGCAAGTATACGATGGCGAAGGCAAGCGGATTGCCACTAAAACGCCAAATTAGCCGGGAATTGATGCTAGCCAGGGATTAAATTTCCTGGCTAATAGTAAAAGTTAAGTCCTGACTAAAGAAATTGCTCAAAAACAGTGACAATTTCTTCTTGTATATATCGACAGCTATTTAAATGCTAGAAATAGGTGCTATAAGTGGCAGGCCATTCGCTCCGTCAAAAGCAGGTGGACGAATTCACAAACTATCTTATCAAAATGTTAAAATTACACGCCAAGGGGCTGATTTAGTAGAGCTTCATGTTCGCAGGTTTAATCCCGTTGGCGAGGTAGAGCTTAAAATGGTAGAACGATTAAGAAGAATTGCAGCAGGTGAACTTACCGGAGAACCAGTGGACTTTCGTTTCTACACCCATGAGCTGCGCGAGTATCTGAGGTACAAAAAAATTGGCTATCAGACTGGACAGCCAGTAGATCCAGACGAAGCTTATGAACTCTGGAATAATGCACACACAGCAACACTTGAGGATTACGGTTTAAAAGAAGGAATTGGCATTTTATTTCATCTTAGCGTGGAAGAAGATTAATGGAAGAATCAAGCAAAATAACTCAACTTGAATTATTGCTGCTCCAATTAGTAGCCAAGGGTAAGGGAAATTGGGGATGGTACGAACTGGCGAATGCTCTTTCGCGTCGAGACGTACCCAGGGAACCTGACATGATGACAGTATTAAAAAAGTTGGATGCTGATGGTTTGCTCAAACGGTACGTGCAACCAGGATCGCCGAGAGATCGCTGGGAACTGACAGCAGCAGGTATGATTATTTTGCAGTTAATTGATGAACTTGAGTATTTTAAAAAGCGTGTTCAGGAATTAGAAAAAAAACAATCCGCCCCTGCGTGAAAAGTTACATAGGTGTGTGAGAGTGAATCGAGTTTGACAAGGGTGTTGAGTTACTCCGCAATCAATCCAGCTTGAAAAACTTGTTGCGCCGTCAAATTCAACTCAGGGAAAATTAGCGACTCAATTTTCTCATCTCCCCGAAACAAACTCACCTCGTACTCGCCGTCAACCAACCGATAAATCGAGATAGTCGGTTGTTTTGGATTACCAATAAATCGGCGGCCGCCCAAACCGAGATAATCAACAATCCAGTATTCAGGAATCCCGATTAATTCGTATTCGCCTACTTTTCTGATGTAGTCATCTTGCCAATTGGTGCTAACCACTTCAATAACCAGCGGAATTGATGCCCCTTGAGTCACAGTTGAGAACTTTTTCCACAGAATTTCTGATGCTAAATTTGGGCGATTTAAGATCAGAACATCCGGCGAATAAGCTGATTCGTTTTCTGGTGGCTTAACTAATGCTTTTCCGGGGATGAAGTACGGAAGGTTTAGCCGATCGAATTCCACCGTCAATTTTCTTGCTGAAAAACCGATAACTTCTTCATGGTCTCCTAATGGCTGTGACATTTCAACAATCTCTCCGTTGTGCAGTTCATAACGTCCGTTTTCTGGTTTCCATTCCGCAAAATCTTCAAAAGTTAGCGGTTTAGTTGCTGTTTGAATCATGGCTATTTCTCCTGAATTATGGCCGGGCGGGCTAGAAGCCCACCCCACAAAAAAGTGAACTCTTGTAGAACAGGCATCTTGCCTGTTCAAGAAAATAGTCCCAAATGTAAGTTCATACCTACATTATATTACCTACGAATTACGAATTACGAATTACGAATTCCCAATGCCCCATTACCATTTAAGTAGTCGGACATAAATAAACGTAACCATGTCATTGTTCGCTGTCGCAATTCGCAAGGGTTTGAGATTGCTTCGTTCCTCGCAATGACATTGTTTATTTTTGTCCAGCTACTTAATCAACTGTGCATCTTGATTAAAAAACCTGCGACACAATCCCTCAGTCAACAACAAAGTTGAAATTAAAGTTGCCAGTGCTAACACAAACATAATCAAAATCTGGTACGATGCTGCATCAAGAGGAGAGACACCGCTGAGCATTTGACCTGTCATCATACCAGGCAAAGTCACGATTCCTACGACGGTCATTGTATTTAAAGTGGGGATTAATCCAGCTTTAATTGCATCTTTGCGATACTGCTTTACTGCTTGCTGCGGGGTTGAACCTAAACTCAAATGAGTTTCTATTTCTAACTGGCTGCTATTAATTGTACTGACAAGTCTTTCGCCGGCGATCGCCCCGGAATTCATGGCATTTCCTAATATCATCCCCGCTAAAGGAATCAGGTATTGTGGTTCGTACCAAGGCTGAGGTTGCAAAATTAACAAATTTGTATAGGCCAAAGTCAAGGCTGTACTTATAAAAATTGAACCCCAAACTAAGGGCAGTAAATTTTTAATTTTTTTGCTAATTCTGTTGCTGCTAACCACGCTAGCTGTTGTCAGCATTACTGCTAACACTGCTAAGACTAGCCAAGGATTTTTAGCATTGGGGTCAAATATGACTGCGAGCACGTACCCGACCAAAATTAACTGGATCAGGGTGCGCCCCGCGGCGATCGCGATCGACCCCTCCAATCCCAATCCCTGCCAAGCCGAAAGCCCGATCGCGATCGCCACCATCCCCAAAGCCCAACCCAAATCCGTAAAATCTAGCAGAATTAACACAGGCGCTCCCTTTCGATCAAGTGATTGTTTGCCTGTCCAACTATAAGATATTGCAATAAACGTTTCTGAGAAACAGTTTTGCTGCAAGAATCTGCTTCTATAATGGTTGAAATTTCTGGTGTCAAGAGTGAATAATGTCCCCCCCCTCGACTTAAGCCGCCAATACGCCCAGATTGGCGACGAGATGGCTGCTGCGGTGCAAAAAGTGCTTGCCTCTGGTGCCTACATCGGCGGCCCGGCTGTGAAAACTTTTGAACAAGAGTTCGCCAACTACATCGGCGTTTCTGAGTGCGTGGGCTGCAACTCCGGCACCGATGCGCTGGTTTTGGCTTTGCGGGCGCTCAAAATTGGCCCTGGCGATGAAGTGATCACTACTCCTTTTACTTTTTTTGCTTCGGCTGAGGTAATTAGTGGAGTAGGCGCAACTCCGGTGTTTGTCGATATTGACGGTGCGACATTTAACATGGATGTCGATCGACTCGAAGCTGCAATTACCGAAAAAACCAAGGCAATTATGCCCGTGCACATCTTCGGCCAACCGGTAGACATGACTCGGTTAATGGAAATTGCCAACCGACACAATTTAGCCGTAGTTGAAGATTGCGCCCAGTCTGTCGGTGCCGAATGGCAGTCACAAAAAGTCGGTAGCATCGGCCATGTCGGCTGCTTCAGTTTTTATCCGACCAAAAATTTAGGAGCTTGCGGCGACGGTGGGGCGGTGACGACAAATGATCCCGCGATCGCAGATTCCATGCGAATGCTCAAAGAACACGGCCAGTCTGCTAGGTACTTCTACGAAGAAATCGGCTACAACAGCCGTTTAGACGCCCTGCAAGCTGTGATTCTCAGCATTAAATTGCGGTATCTCGACACTTGGAATGCCCAGCGGCGCGAGAAAGCCGAACTCTACAGCGAATTTCTCTGTCATGTGCCCGGAGTTGCCGTACCCAGAGAATTGCCCGGAGCAAAAGGAGTGTGGAATCAATACACAATTCGACTCAAAAGTCAAGAAAATCAGCCAAATCTCGCCTCTGGCAATTTTCGAGACTCAGTGCGCGCTCAATTGCAGGAAAACGGCATCGGTTCGATGGTTTACTATCCGTTACCTTTGCACCTGCAACCTGTTTACAAATCTTTGGGTTATCAGCCCGGTCAGTTGCCTGCTGCTGAGCAAGTTTGTCGCGAAGTCTTGTCTTTGCCGATGTTTCCAGAAATTTTGAGGGATCAACAAGAGCGGGCGATTTATGGGCTGAAAGACTGCTTGGCTCAATCAACTCAAATCCAGTAGCTCTGGTGTGGTGTCTGGAGCGAGGGAAACCCATGACGAGAGAGCGATCGCAGGGTTGTTGTGTAATTCCGATGTCAGGCTCAGCGAAATTAGTTAAGTTTTTTCACTGAGCACTTGTACTTTTGTGTACTATATTTAATGAAAAGAAACAAATTTAGGCATCTCATCCGCGAAGGAAGAAGGAAAAGGGAAGAAGTCCGAGGGAAGAATGTTTTAACTTTCAAGGCCCCATGCCCCATGCCCTATTAATTGTAAATTTCACAAAATAAGAGGAAAATAAACGAGTGCGTCAGTATCAATCTACTCAAGCTAGACGCTACGATCCAAAAGCGATCGCTCAGTATTACCGCAACCGTCCTTGGAAAGCAATTTGGCGAGCAATTACCGTTATTTGGTCTTTTGCTGGCTTCGTGCTAGGGATGCTGTGGGACAGTTGGCAGCACGAAGTCAAAAAACACCAGCCGGAACGAGCGGCACACCTGCGACAAATACTCACTCACTTGGGCCCCACTTTCATTAAAGTTGGTCAAGCCCTCTCAACCAGACCAGACTTGATCCGCAAAGACTTTCTCGAAGAACTAATCAAACTTCAGGATCAATTGCCGCCCTTTGACTCCGTGCGGGCTTTCGAGATTGTGGAAACGGAACTAGGCCGCAAGATTAGCGAAGCTTACAGCGAAATCACCCCAGAACCAGTCGCAGCCGCCAGTCTCGGCCAAGTGTACCAAGCCCGCCTGATTACCGGAGAAGCAGTCGCAGTCAAAGTTCAGCGACCGAATTTGTTACCAATCTTGAGCCTTGACCTTTACTTAATGCGGTGGGCTGCCGGATTATTAGGCCCATTATTGCCACTGAATCTCGGTCACGACCTGAGTTTAATTGTCGATGAATTCGGCATCAAATTGTTTGAGGAAATCGACTATATCAACGAAGGCCGCAACGCCGAAAAATTTGCGACCAATTTTGCCGACGACCCCACCGTAAAAGTTCCGAGTATCTATTGGCGCTATACTACAAACTGCGTTCTCACCCTCGAATGGATTGATGGCATCAAGCTGACCGATATGGAAAGCGTTAAAGCCGCAGGTTTGGACACCAATACCTTGATTGAAGTTGGAGTCCGTAGCGGTTTGCGGCAGTTGCTGGAACACGGATTTTTTCACGCTGACCCCCATCCTGGAAATCTGTTTGCTTTAGCGGATGGCCGCATGGCTTACATTGATTTTGGGATGATGGATCAGATGGAAGAAACAACTAAAGAAACTTTGGTTGATTCCGTCGTTCATTTAATCAATAAAGATTATTTAGAGTTAGCCAAGGATTTTGTGAAACTGGGCTTTTTGACACCAAATACAGATATTATGCCGATCGTCCCGGCACTAGAATCTGTACTGGGTGACATCATCGGCGAAAAAGTAGGAGATTTTAACTTCAAAACGATTACAGACCAGTTTTCGGAATTGATGTACGATTATCCTTTCCGAGTCCCGGCGAAATTTGCCCTAATTATTCGCTCTCTGGTAACGGAAGAAGGTTTAGCCCTGACGCTGAATCCCGATTTCAAGATAGTCGAGGTGGCCTATCCTTACGTGGCGCAACGTTTGTTGAATGGGGAATCTCCGGCACTGCGGCGGCGCTTGATTGAGGTATTATTTAAAGATGGCAAATTCCAGTGGAATAGATTAGAAGAGATGATCGCGATCGCTAGGTCCGATCGGAGTTTCGACCTACTCCCGACTGCACAATTAGGCTTGCAATTCTTGCTGTCAGAAGAAGGATCGTTTTTGCGACGCCAGCTAATGTTAGCTTTGATTGAGGACGATCGCATCCACACCGCAGAAGTTGGCAGCCTGTGGAACCTAGTTAAGGAAGACCTGCAACCAAGCCGCCTATTCAACGTTGCTCTAGGCGCATTAGCAGAATTTTCCACAGAAGGAGTAGCCGCCATAACTCGATTTTAATCATTAGTCATTGGTGATTAGTCATTAGTTCAGGACGCACTAATAACATGATTATGTCATTCTGAGTGAAACGAAGCATCTCAAATCTTTGCCACACCATGACAATTAGTCCAGGACTGAACTAATAACTAATGACTCCTGACTAATAACTAATGACTGCTGACTAATGACTTCCCCCAATTACCCCAAAGGAATTATTCGTGTATTACTTTCCAGAACCTCCCTATTTTTTTATGACTGCTGGATTGCTAGCAGGAATGGCCTCTGGCTTAGCCTTTGAAGCAACTCTCAAAGAAGCAGTAAAGCTGTGGTCAAAAAATCGTGCTACTCGCACTTTAGCCAACCTGCAAGGATTGCAATTATTCGTGCCTTTCCTGGGAATGGCTGGAGGAATTTGCGTATTTTTAGCTTCTGGTGTAGAGATTTTTGGAATTCCCAAATTGTTCTCTTACGCTTTATCTTTGCCGCTAACCGTACTCACAGGCTGGCTAGTTTGGACTCAGCTAGGTAAGCTGTTGTTGGAGTTAGAACGAGGAGGCTCCCAAGCGCTGGATTTGGATTCTTTTGAAGGATGAGAAACTAACCCATAACCCCCTTACCCTCGAAATTATTGTGGGGTGGGCCTCCCGCCCCAAAAATACAATTTAGACGTGGGACAGCTTATCTATTTATGAAATTCCGCAACTTAAATTTAACATTATTAACTTTTTGAATTCCCCAAATTTTTAAACTTCTCCCCACTCGCACCAGCAAATTTGGACAACTTAGTTTCGGCCGCATTTCAGGCAATTTCAAATAGCGGTAGTACAGAAATACGTCTCGGTAGGGAACATCCACATCTTCACCAGCACACAATTGATTAATTTTGGCAGCCGAAATGCTCATGTAGTGCAAATAAGTCAGCCGCCGTCCTTTGTCATAGAGAATATTATTAATACTCTCAAATTGAGAAGACCAATGATTACCCGTTACCTGTTCTGGTTGAGCATATGCAAAGTTGTAAAAAGAGATTTGGCTGCGGGCGACTAAATAGTTAAGTAAAGATTGGTCAGCCCCCCGCAAAGACATAATTTCCGCTTCTCCTGATGTTAAATATTCTAAATATTGAGAGCAATTATTTCGATTAAAAACCCCTCCTTTTGACGCAAACCAACCTGCACAAAAAGTATGAGATTGCAGTTCGTTAATATTTAAAATTTGTGGCAATTTGGGAGACGATAAATCAAATATATAATTGAGGTCTGATTTGTATTGAAAATCATTAGCTACCCAATCAAAGTCATCAAGTTTTTGATATATGTAATCCAGATTTCCCATTAACAGAGTGTCTGCGTCAAAATAGATAAATTTATCAAAATTGCCGTCGAAACAACAGAATTTTCGGTGCATTTCCAAACATTGAACGGGTTTCCAACCTTTAGATTTCCAAACTTTTTGAGCTTTCGCATGAGTTTGCCAAACTTGAGTTGCAAAGTCTTCCCAGAAAATGATTGAATCGGTGTTGTCAAAGAGGGTGACATTAGGACGAGTTGCAATTTCTAGTCGCACTTTTTGCAGTCTATCATCATAGGGAATGATGCAAACTGGAATATCTTTTGCCCCGTTGACTTCGAGACTGTTTAATAAAGCGACTAAGTGGTCAAAAACAACATCGTTTGCTAGAATATAAATGCCATTTGTCATAAGTTTTAAAGAAATTCAATCATGTCCGGTTGATTCGTTGTTGTATAATTTTTGAACTCGTAGGGGCGGGTTTTACCAACCATCTATGTGGAAAATTAACTATCTCGTAAACCCGCCCCCTCCCATGCTACAAACAATATTATCCCTGCAAATATCGAAATATTTTTTGCACTAAATTTGGTTTGTCCTCATTGAGATAACGATAATGTTTCCATAGTGTCCAATAGGGACTACCCGATTTAATTGGTATGCCAGCCCAATGAATATATTTTAACCTTTTACCTTTGTCATAAAGAACATAATCTATTTCCTGAAAATGCTTAGAACCAGCCCAGCTTCCCGGTTCCGATTCCGTCGCTTTCACCAGGTTACAGCGTTTGGGAATCAGTTTAAGAATCAGGTAATTTAGTATAGGTTGGTCAGTGACATTTTGAGTAAAGTCGAAATATTCTCGATGCTGGGAACATTCGCGCAAGACTTCGTACATTTGCGATTCAGAAATAGTTCCTTTCCTGGAAGCCCAAAAGCCGCTGTTGAAGACATCTTGAAGTTCTGAATCTGTGAAAATATGCTGTTCTTTTACAACTGGTGAAAATACATTTCGCAGTTTTTCGCTAAGGTGATGATAATCGCAGCAAAAAAAGTCTACTTCTGATAGTTTGTTTAAGTTGGCTGCGATGTCTTCAAAGACGATGATATCGGTATCGATGTACAGAAATTCGTCGAGAGGGCCAAACCAGGCGGCGAGTTTTCGCATTTTGTTGGGGAGGGCTAAAAAGTTGCGATCGAATATTTGGCCAATTTCCCTGGTAAACTGTTGCAGAAACTCCAGATTTGGGAAAAGTTGAACCCCGTGGAGAATGCTGAGGGCGGCGGCGACTTGCTGATAATTCTCATCGAAGGGAATCAGAAAAATTGGTACTTGACTGTACAAACGTATGCTGTTTAAAAGGGCGATCGCACTTTCGATCACCTGATCATTCGCAACAATATAAATACCACGATTCAGATCAAATCCATTAGCATCAGAATAATTCATCTCTCTCATCTCTAACTCTGCGTTCTCTGCGGACTCTGCGGTTTAATCATTCAAAAACAACCGCAAACGAAATCATACATTTATCCTCAACCTTCTCCATACCCTTTTTAACAAATTCGGCGCAGAAACCTCAGTATAAGACTTTAGCGGTTCAGTAAAAATCGGCCGCTTGGACGGTTCCCGGAGATAGCGATAATGCAGAAACAAATCCCGATAGGGAAAATCAATATTTTCCCCCGCACAAACTCTCCGAATTAAATCCGGCGGCACACCAATATAATGAATGTAAGTAAGTCGGTTTCCCTTGTCGTACAAAATCCTATCTTGCTCTTCAAAATGTTTAGAACTGACGCAGCACCCAGTTTTCTCACCATCCGGGAGACTATAAGCAAAATTATAGCTATTCAGGCCAGTTTTCATCACCATATAATTGAGCAAAGGCTGTTCTCCCGCACCTTCATAGAGAATTTTCCCATCGCCAGATTGCAATTGAGCTAACAGCAATTCTCTAGTATTTTGGTCAAAAACTCCTTGCTTGCTGCCGTAAAATCCCGAACAAAATATTTCAGACTCTATCCGATTTTTGTCAAATACTTTGAGCAGTTTTGGCGAGTGAATATTGTATACTTTAGTTGGGTCGCGAAATTGAAAATCATAAACCACAAAATCAGATTTATCTAACTTCTGAAAAACCGCATCAAGGGAATTCATCAGCAAAGTATCAGCATCCATGTAGATAAACTTTTCAAAAGGCCCATCGAAAGCGCAAAAGCGCCGGTGTGCGCCGTAAAGCCGAAATTTTTTGCGATTCAAACGCTCTGGTGCGGCTGCTTCCATGAATTTATCCCATCGCTGAATTGAGGCGCTATCTTCATAAATAAACACGTTGGGACGGTTAACAATTTCTGCTTTGATTTGCTTTATTTGGTCGTCGAAAGGATAAATGCAGACAGGAATATTTGAGCCTAATATAAATTCAATACTGTTGAGCAAGGCAACCAGTTGGTCGTCAACTATATCGTTGGCTAGCGTGCAAATTCCCTTCATATATATTAGTCTCGCGTTGCGCGGAATTCGTTTTTGTAGTTGCGGTTTAAACCGCCGCATCATCTAACATGATGTTATTTCCTAAGATCCAAAATTAGACAGCCAATTGAGCAAGTTCAATTCGTGGAGAATGATTTGTCGGGCTTCGGCAATTTTCTCCCTCGCTTCATGCCAATAATCCGCAGTTGCAATCACCTCTTTAATAAATTCTACACCTTTTTCATCCAAACTGGGAAGCCGCAGAAAACTCCCCGCCGGCAACAACTTATCCGCCGCCGAACCGCCGTAATAAATTGGCAAACACCAAGCTAATAAAGCATCCCAAAGTTTCTCGCTGACATACCAATCGTTTTCGGCATAATTTTCAATAGCTAAGTTGTAATAGTATGGTGCGACGGCGTGCCATTTATTGTTTACAGTGCCATTCCCGCGCGCCCAAATTGGCAAGTTTCTCCCGTAAAGGTCAAAATTTAATTCTTGTTGTTGCAGCAATTTGATCAAGTCTAATCGGTGGCGGTGATTGGCGCTGCGGCTAACACCTGAAGTAATCCAAGAACAGGGTTTAGTTTTAGCTGGTGGCGGCATTTCATCGAGTTCTCGAAATGAGTTAGAGTGATACCAAATCGCGGGCATATAATTGGGGTTGGGTGCGAAGTCGTCGGGCCCGGAAATGTAGCCGCAATAAAGTTTTGCTTGTTCGTAGTTAGCTTTGGTAATTTCAATAACTTCTGGTAATGGTGGCTCGCGGATTAGGTAAATTATGCGTTCTAGAGGGACACCGCGCAATTTGTCTCGAATGTCATTTTCGGGATTTTGAGGGCTTTGGTGGCGAATTTTGTCGAGCCAGGATTGCTTTTTGGGCGGCTTGGGAAAGTCGAATTGATACATGAGTAAAAAGTCTGGTTCTGGGTGATTTGCTAACATTTGAATGTTGCCCCATTTGCCGAAGTTTTGAGGGGTTTGTTGCCACAGCCAGTCGCTTTGGTTCATGGCTGGGTAGGTGGTGATTGTGCCGATGATTTTTGGGTTCATTTTTAATAATAAATGTGGTTTTTTGGTGTGGCGGGGCGGGTTTATGAGATTGTTTATTTGAGGCAATTATGGTTTTATCGTAAATACCAAAGAAACCGGGTTTTTCACCAGTTTAAAGGCTCTGATGCAGTATTTCTGTAAAAAAACCCGGTTTCTGCGTCCATGACTAAATAATTTGCGATCGCACTGACTCTTCCACATAACTCAAAATTCTCTCGATTCTATTTTCCCAGGAAAATTGCTTGACAAAATCCATAGTTTCTGCATAACCTTCGACCTTCCTGGGATATTTTGTTAAACTATATTGAATGCTTTGTGCAAACTGATGCGGATTGTCGGGCGCGCACCAAGTCGCAGCGATATTCCCAGACTTGAATTCAAGCAAAGATGGAATTTCCGTCGCCACAATCGGAGTTCCAGATGCCATATAATCGAAGAACTTCAAAGGAGATGTGAACGTCGCTGCTTCTGTTAAACAGTGCGGGTGAGTCAAAACGTCGGCGGCTTGTAGCAAGCTAGCAAGTTGATTTTGAGGGAGGTAGCCGAGAAATTTTATGTTGTTAACTTGCTTGTTTTTGGCTAATTGTTGGTATGCTGTTACTTGGGATGAATTGCCACCTGCGATCGCAAATTGAACTCCGGGCAATTCATTCGCCACATCCACTAACATATCCACGCCTTTAAACTGGTAAAGTCCTCCCGCATAAACTGCCAAATGCTGTCTTCCATCTGTTAATAACTTCTGTCGCCAATTCTGGGCATCTTTCGTTTGTCTCGCGAGAAATAAATGATTGAAACCGTTGTGAAGCATAATTACTTTTTCCGGCGGCATTCCATTTTGAATCATGCTTTCTCGCACTGTATCGGCAACAGTTACAGCAATTTGAAACAGAGGATTGCGGACAATTTCTGGCTCAAATTTCTTGGATTCGTGATGGTGTTGTTCGTAGATAGCGGGAATTCCATTTTTAATCGCAGCTTTGATAAAGTTCCAGTCGCGGCTGTGGACAATTTGAGTCGATTTAAGCAGGTGAATCGGTAAGTAGTATTTTGATACTATTGTACTCGAACTCGTCCACTTGCTGTCCAAAAGATCGATCGGCCACGGCATCGGTAAATCTGCTACTTTTAATTTATCTTGAATATTGTATATTTTGGCAAGTTTTTCATCCGGTTTTCTCGGTCGAAAAGGATGGAGTAAATCAACTGGATTAAAAGCACTCCATCCTTTGCGGAGATATACCAAAACTGCTGGGAAACCGAGATTTGCTGCGGCATTCGCAGAGTGAGCAACTTGAACTAAGCTAGCTACATTAGGTTGTGGTAAGACATTTCTGGTAAAAAATACATAATATTTAGACATGGTAATGGTAATGGTAATGGGTGATGGGTAATTGGTAATAACTCCTGACTTCTGACTTCTGACTTATTCCTGCTGACTACTTTTTAATAGCTAAACGCTTAATCGTATTTTCAATAAATTCTAAAGTCTTAAAAATATTAGCAGCGGAGTGAAATGATTCCCTGATTAACTCGTCCCTTTCTTCGGGAGAGTCTACCATTTCATCTACTAGCAATTTGAGATAAGCAATCATGGGAGTCAGGCGAGTCCGAATTTCGTAAGAACCTCTAATTAAAGCTTCATCGCGAGCGGCTTCTTCGGCAAATTGCATAGAATATAAGCGGGTGTAGTATCCTCCTTTTGTTAGCAATTCTTCGTGAGAGCCCATCTCTACTACTTGGCCCCGATCGATCACAGCGATTTGATCCGCTTTTTGGACTGTTGAGAGGCGGTGGGCAATTACTAACGTTGTGCGATCGCAACTCAATTTCTCGATCGCCTCTTGCACATACCTTTCCGAAACCGTATCCAGGGAGCTCGTTGCCTCATCTAAAATTAAAATCTCCGGGTTTTGCAGCAGAGCCCTAGCAATGGAAATTCTCTGACGCTGCCCTCCCGATAAGAGCACGCCCCGATCGCCAATTTGAGTATCCAACCCCTCCGACAACTGTTCGATAAACTCGTAAGCATTTGCTCCCTTCGCCGCTTCCACAATTTCTGCTTCGCTTACTTCTTGCCTAGCATAAGCAATATTTTCGCGCACTGAAGCATTAAACAAAAACGTATCTTGGCTAACAATTCCCATAGCTTTTCTCAAGCTTTTTACATCAAATTCTCGCAGATCAATACCGTCAATCAAGATACAACCTTCCGTAGGATCGTAAAATCTCGGCAGTAAATCTGCCAAAGTTGACTTGCCGGAACCAGAAGTGCCTACCAAAGCCAAAGTAGTGCCGTGAGGCAGAAACAAATCGACTTTTTGAAGAACTAAATTTTTATGATTGGGATAGCTAAAAGATATTTCCTTAAAATGAATTCCCGATCGCAAGTGAGTGTAGGGCACTGTGCCATTTACCATAAATGGCTTGTCATCACAGCTTAAAAAATCATTCACAACCTCTACACTAGCCGAAGTAGTAGCAAATTGACTACGACCACTATTTAACTGAGAAATTAGAGGAATCAGCCGAAAAAGTACCAATAAATAGGTGAGTAAAACTGTAGAAATAGACTCTATTTCATTGGCAAATATTGTGCGACCCATAAACACGATCAAAATAATCACTATCAAATTCACAACTTCGTTAATCGGGGCGATCGCTGCATAGTTTACCTGAGCGGAAAAATCCGCTTCTTCTCGCCTTTGAATTAACTCCTTAATCCGCTGATACTCCCTTTCCTCGTTCCCCGTTGACTTCACCAACCGAATCCCAGTTATGGTTTCCAGTATCCTAACTGAATAATCTTTCGACATTTCGGATAGCTGATGACCAAAATACTTAGAACGGGTAATAATGTACTGATTTGTCCAAGCGACTAACCCCAACAAAATTGTAGATGTCACCGTCATTTTCCACGATATTGAAAGCAGCAAACCCACAAACACCAAAACAGTAATTGAGGTAGTAAACATCCCGATCGCCGTGCCAATCGCATTAGCAGTTCGACCAACTTCTCCGCCCAATCTATTAATTAAATCCCCTACTTTAGTTTTTGAATAAAAATCTAAATCTACTTCTAGCAACAACCGCAAACCGGCTTCTCGCAAGTCAAAAGTCAAAGCCCGCGTCAGAGAAGTAGCTACTAAAGTATTGGTATAACTCGCAATATTTTTCAAAATAATTGCCAAAACAATCGCCAATGTCATCCAAACCAAACGCTGATTTTGAGGCATTCCTTCAAAGGGATACATCAAAGTTTTAATTAAAGGTGGAGCGCCCCGCAACTCGACAGCTTCCTGCAAAAAACTTAAAAGCACTGGTACAATCAGAGTAGTGCTTATACCGTTGAATAAAGCCCCTGAAAAGCCCAGGATCACAGTCAACAAAATCCTGCCTGGATATCGTCTTGCAAATTTTAGGAGTAGCTTATTGGCAGACATGAAGCATTCCCAGCTAAACAGTACGGCATCTCAAAACATTCTTTAATTACAGCCAGTTTATCTGACTCCATTCAGTCACCTAAAAGTTACCTCGACCTACCTGCAATTATATCTGAAAGGATAGGCGCCATTGTTTGAATGCTATATTTCTCTACGCATCTTTCCCTAGCTTTCATTCCTTGAAAATTCGCTGCTGTCAAATTTTGAAATATCCATTGAATTTTTTGGGAAATTTGAGCCGGAGAATTGGGATCAACTAAATAACCTGTTCCCCCTAAAATTGCTGGAATATCCCCTACTCGTGTAGACAAAATCGGCTTAGCCATTGCCATGCCATCTGTCAGCTTGAGCGGAAACTGAGCCAGCGCTGTGAGAGTATCTCGCTGAGGAACAACGACAATGTGAGCCGCCGCTACAACTTCAGGCATC
>Ga0316607_1000206_pt1 | contig 23779 bp, 20 predicted proteins | sample MIS2016062E_MG_FD_207674 | JGI IMG/M metagenome (GOLD analysis project Ga0316607, IMG submission 207674) | Microbial mat bacterial communities from Middle Island sinkhole, Lake Huron, Michigan, United States - MIS.2016.062E | ecosystem: Environmental > Aquatic > Freshwater > Lake > Sediment...
CTAAACTCTGCGTTTCGAGTGCCATTTATGTTCCTCCTATCCTATTATGCTGGTAGTGCGGCTCCAGTCTTTGTTGCTCCCCAATCAAAAGAAACGTTTGAGGTCTCGGCTACATCAGATGTAATCGTGAATGATCCAGCGGACGAAGTAACCGACCAAGAACCAATCTTGTCTTGCATTGGAGATATAATAATCTGAGTATTCGCCGTGATGAAGGAATCGCTTACTAGTTTTGTCGTCTGTCCGGATATGAATGTATCGGATCCATTCTTGAATTCAGCCTTAGACGTTTGAAGTCCGTTGATTAATAACAATAAATTAGCTGCAGTATTTGCGTCCAGGATATTTTCCAAACGTGCAAACCAATCATTGAATTCAGCGTCCCATTGTGCAAGAAGCATATCGACATTGATTGTATCGATAACACCAGTAACAAAAGGACAAGCTACAGTACCAATCGTGTTTGTAATGTTTGCTAGAATGATCTCAGTTACTGCCGCACCAACGTAGACAGTAGCAAGAGGGTATTGGTGTTGAGTACCTGCATTGATTAGTGTCGCGGCCACTGGCGTACTAGACGGGCTTCCTTTAACAATCTTAATTGTATTGGTCCTACTAGCAACATCGGAATTTACTTCAAGAACTACAGTGTCGATTCGGTTGAGAACTGCTTCGGCTGCATCAATTGCGAGAATCAAATCGCCATCGTTCTTTGTCCATGTATTATTGAACCATGCGCGTCCTTCGCCTACACTTACCGACATTCCTGTTCCTGCAACCACAGCAAGAGCATCGCCAACAGTTGCATATATGCCATCCGCAATTAGGCCCTCAAACATCTGAGATACCTGAGTAGAATCGTACGTACGATCTCCAGCGATAGAGTTATAAAAACCAAAAGTTACACTCATGCGAACCTCCTTATTCGATCATTGCGAATGTTGGATACATATCAGACCCTTGTATAGTTTGCGTCTGAATGATCTCTGTAACTCTGGCTTTTGCCTCAATCCCGTATTCATTAGAGATCTGTACAATATCACCAAGAAAGAAATCAGTTCCATAAACAAACATGTTTGTTGCATCTACTTGGCCATCGAAATCTCTTATGAGCGCGTTTTCACTAAGATCTTCAAGACCACGTTGAGCTAATTGCGCAAGATATTCGGCCTCGGACATTAGTTCTGCATTCACAATCTGAGACAAATCGTTGGCGTCTGTGTATATCTCTCTTCTTGATAATCCGGCTCCAGTGCCAACAGTAGTTAGCACTCTATCGTCTCCTTCTCCTTCTCCAGCAACAAGCGACACAGTCTTTAAGGCTCTCTTTGATTCCTTATAATCGCTATTTATAATGTTGTCAAACTTTGGAGAGAAGACCACATAAGGATTAGCAATTTGTGAATATGATCGATCTGCTCCTGCAAATAGCTTAAACACGAATTCGTTATCCGCAGAAAGAGTTATTCGAAACCCAATATTGTTAGCCACACAGAGTTTCTTGATCGATTCATACAGATTGTTTCTTACAAACTGAGCATCGATAGTTAATGAAGTAATTGCTATGTCTGTCGATATGTCAAATATAAAATTAGGTATTGTTCGGTCTGGATCTGATGGTGCTATAACATTCTCATTTAAGAGTTGTTGTATACCATTTTGAAGACTTCCTGTCAACACCGTTGGTTGCCAAATAATACGACGATCAAGGAGGGACTCTACAGATCTTCCTGTGACAATAAGATAGTTTCCAGTCTCAACATCCGATTTGATCTGTAGGTCCTCGACGATCATCACATGTGGTGACGTTCCAAGCCACAGATATCTATCCTGCTTCAGAATGTCAATCAAGTCGGCGGTTGCCTGAGTGTAGATTTCGAAATCTCCACACTCAGAATACCGACCAGTCCACAAAAGAGATTCAACAGTGTCTACAATCGCAACGGATTCAAGATTTGCGTTTAAAACTAATAGTTCCATCTTAAACCCCTTCATAAACTGTTTGGTTTTCTATCCTGAACTGAAGATTCGTGCCGCCAGTTTCAGCAGTGAACGCGAATACGTTATCTCCTCGCACTAATTGGAACCAGTCAGCATTCTTGTCAAGACAGTTCAGAATATTTGTGTAGATACCTTCGCGAAGTAACGTTACTGATTTCTGTCCCTTTATAGTCGAAATGAATATGTCATCCCCTGCAATGATAGGATCTCCGGTCATCAATTCAAGCCGATCAGTGTCGATGTTCATTACTTCCTGAGAACCAGAATTGGCGATCGTTAGGTTTGTTGCTTCTCCAATTGCATGAATTGCAATGAAGATTCCAATCTCCGAGTCGCCATCATACCAAATCGTCTGTTCTTGGTTAATAATCAACTCACCAAACTGGATCAACTTAGTTGATGTGGATTCATTTGAGAACGGAAATGCAAATAGAGGATTTGTACCTGCGAATATAGTACTTGTACTTAGAAGTGAATAAAAGTATGGATCTGGACAGATGATTGAGACCTGGGTAGTGACTTGATTGGTAAATATCACTGGCTCATTAGACTCGACATAACCATAGATCTCGACAATTCTATTGTCGGTCTCTATGATTAGACGAACCCTTCTTTTTACTGGAAAATACTTGTAGGACCGTTGTCGACTTGTTTCAATGTCTGGAAAATGGAGCAGGACGAGGTCCAGAACTATATTCCTCGAACTAATCCGAGCAGAATTATAGACTGAACCATCGCCCGTAGCCATCTCAGTAGCATTGATACTAGCCTTAATAGGTCCAAGGCCTTGAATTTCTCGAATTACAAACCCAGACAGTTCTGGAGAATATAAATCTAGGATAATCGAGTCACCAAGGTGATTGGTTACTGTTATAGATTTGATCATGTTCCCACCAATCCTTTCATGGTCGAGAGTTGATTTCTTGTCTGCCGATAAATATCAAGTCTCGACAATGCCGTCGGTGAGTAATTATTCTGAATAAGGGAAATAGTAGGCGCTGTCGGTTGCGGATTAACAGAAGATGTAGATTGTGCCTTTTCGCGACTTCCATTTTGAATTGCCGCACCTGCAAGTTTACCAGATGTTGCGCCGAGATTTACCGGAGTATTTACAAATTTATAAAGATCGGTAGAGCGGAGAGCACTCAGATCAATAACCGGTGTGATCGTGAAGGACAAATCATTTGACTCTTCCATATTAGCAAGTGCCTGTGATAATGCTGCAATTGGTCCACGCGCCATTTCTTCACTGGCTTTCTCAGCCTGATGAGCATAGTTCGTGATGCCATTTGCGAAGCCCATGCTAACAAACTTACCAATTGCTTCGAAGACTTTACTTGGAGACTGCTCGTCTAGGATGTTCCTGGCTATTGTAACGGCGCCCCTAGCAAGAGCAGCAGTTGCGTTAGTCACTAGATAAGCACTGCTCTTAAGACCAGCAGCGAAACCTTTAGCGGCATCGACACCACCCGAAGTGAACGCGGCTGTCATCTTTAGAAGTTCGGTTTCGGTTAAACCCTTGAGTGTCTTCATTGTTGAATTAAACAGAGTTTCCATTCCCGTTATACTTGCTTTGAGATCGGTGTCAATTTTGGTTAAAGAAGCCGCGTATGCTGCGTCCATTTCGAGTCTTTTGGCCCACAAATCATCTAAAATTTTCTTATTAGATTCTTTCCAAGTAGTTTCAATCTCTCCAAGTTTAACTGCAAGATCGCTATTGATTTTAGTTATAGCATCGTTGTGAGTCGTACGTAGTTCTTCCATGTCTATTGCCATATTACTATCGATTAAAGCCATGGATTTAGTAAACTCACTCGCTAAAGAACTAAGATCAATAGCTGCTTGCGTATTAAGACCTTGGATCGCTACAGCAGTGGAATCCTTTAAACCTACAAGTTCTTCTTCCGCCTTTGTACGTGCAAATGAATACTTACTTTCGAACAAACTAACATATTCTGTAAGTTGTTCGTCAGTAAGTGTTAGAAGTGCCTTGACTTGAGCCTTAGAGGAAGGGCCCATAGCTTGAATCTCTTCAATAAGAGTGGCACCAACCCCACGACCTTCAAGTGCAGTAAGAGAATTCTTCCACTCGTCAAGCGCCTTAGTTTGACTCTGTAGATTCCTCAGAAGTCCTGCGCCAGTAGATTTAGTATCTGGTCCAACTGCCGTAAATAAACCGTAGGAGCTAGCGATCGAATCTGCACGAGACTTGACAGCACTCTCGTATGCTTGATTCTGGTTGTCGATATCTGATAAAAGTTTTTCGTTAATATACCGTTGATCTTGTGCGTATTGTTCGCGGAGTCTCTGTCTTTCTGTTTCAGATCTCTCGAGAAGTGAGGTTTTGCTTTTTTCAAAACTCGCATTCTCTTCACCAAGTCGCTTGTCCGCATCGACCTGAGTATCGAAGATATCTTTATCGTGTTTAGCGTTAACCTCAGCCTCGAGTTTATCAGCAGCGTCACCTTCGGTCTTCCACTCTCGATCGTAATCATCCTTGAGCTTCTTCTTTTCCGCTTCTGCATCACTATTAGCCTTCTTGACACCTTCGATGTAAGATATCTGAGCATCGTAGATTGTTTTAAGTCTAGTGTAAATTTCACGATCGATTTGTTTGCGTTCTTCAGAACCTTCTTTGTATTTTTTACGAAGTTGTTGATACATGGCTAATTCTTCGTTGAGGTTGATGGTTCCATAAAAGTTTCTTTCGTCAAGAAGTTCTTTTAGCTTCTCAATTTCAGTTTTAGCCTTTGTGACAGCTCCACCAATTCCACTTTCTCCATTTAGGCTACTGTTAAATGCCCCACCTATAGCCTTTCCACTTCCTGTAGCAGCAGTAACTAACGCACCTAAATCGCCCGTCAATGCTTTCTGAATGTTTTCCACAAAGCCAGTAAGTCCATCAGAAGTTACCTTATTAATATCAATATTAGCCGCACCGAGTTTTCCTTGTACCATTTCAAATATATCAGGCATTCCATTTTGAATTCCATCGTTTAATGTTGTTGTGGCATCGGTGGCTAGCTTCTTAACGGCGTTCTTTACGTCAGAATAAGTATTAACTACTCCTTCACCAAATCCACCGCCAAAATACTCGCCACTATCTATTGTGGTATCAGCATTTGAATGAATTCCTAGAGTATTACGAACTGCTTCGTCTGCTGCTTTGGCCATGTTGGTACTAGCCTTTACGGCAACGTCAGTTTTTCCTTTGATACCTTGAGCTAGACCAAGTGTACAATATTCTCCTAATCTTTCAAAAACCTTACTAGGAGAACGCGATTCAACTGTTTTATAAGCTCCAAATATAATCGAAGACATAACATTTTTCGTAATGGCAACTGCTGTTGGTCGTCTAGACTCAATTCCAAGAATTAAACCATCGATTATGTTTTGACCAAGTGTTTTAAAACTTGTAACATATCCAACACTCTTGTCTACAACTGCCTTGAAGATCGAAGTGAGTTTACTTATAATGATATCTTTCTGTTTACCAATCTTTTCAATTGGCTCAGAGAGAATAGACACGATCAATGCTTGAAAAGGTTCTTTGTTATTCTTAAAGGATTCTTTGGCGTTCTCAAGTACGGTAGCACCTAAGACTTGAAAGGATGCCTTAACTGTATCCATTGCTCTCATAGCAGGAGCTACCACAGTAAAATCAATACCAGATAATTTAGTGACGAATGTTGCAAAATCATTGGCAAAATCACTTAATGAAAAGTTATCAAATGCGTCAAGACTATTGCCAAATTCAGAAAATGTTTTAAGATTTGGTAACATTGTGTCGTTCATGGTTTGAAGATTGGCGATTGCTAATTTAAGTAGATCGTCGTCCAGTCCACCAAACATAGAAATAAGATTTGTAAGTTGTAAACCAAAACCATCAACTGTATTATCCCCAAAAATCCTTGTAATAAATCCGCCAGTTTCTGGAATTTCATCAGCTGCTGTGGCAAATTCTTTTAAATTATTGATCATTGGGGTCATTGCTAATAATACATTAGATGCATAAGTTGCCAACATTGGTGTTATTAAGCAGAACGCGGCAACCATTCTAACAAGATCTCGACCGAATGCGTCAATTTTATTATCGCCAATCCACTTGGCTAATGTACCATCACTATTTGGAATACCTTGAGCAGCATTAGCAAATAGTTTAAGATTCTCAACCATTGGTTTCATGGCCTCAAGAACTTTGGTCATATGATCAGCTTGTAAGACTGTAATGTTTGTAAATGCATCAACAAAAGCAGATAGAGCTTTTCCAAAAAGACCAATGTCATGCGCACCAAAGAAGTCTTGAATAAATCCACCACTTGCAGGGACATCTTTAGCTGCCGTAGCGAAATCTTTAAGACCATCTGCCATTGGTGTCATTGCTGCAAGAATAAGAGATGCTGAGTTTGCCTTATCTACAGATATCTTATTCAGAGCGTCGATTAATCCAGAAAGTTGGTCTCCAAATAATTCCATTGAAGATACACCAAAATTAGTAAGTCTAACAAGACCGTCTATAAGTGTGGTGCCAGTAATTATAAATATAGCTGCCGCAAGATCTTTAATACCTTGAAGAGCCGAGGGAGAAAAAGATACAGTATTAAGTGATTGTGAAAACTTAGCAATGCTTATACCCATGGCTTCGATAGCTCCGCCGCCGATACCACCAAGTATAGATCCTACAAAACGACCAATTCCAGCCCCAATTATTGCAAGAAGATCTAGTCCTTGGATAAGATCTTTAGAATTTGATAATAACTTATTTAGAAGTAAAGCCAACCCAACTGTTGCTAAAACGATAAGTCCAACTCCGACAATTGCTACGACAATACCTTCAAGGACTGCTAACCAACCAGAAGCTAACGCCTTAAAAGCTTTTCCAAGTACCGCAATTCCACCGATAATTAGTGCAACACCACCAATTGCAAGTACAAACATACCAACTTCTTCAGTAGTTAAATCTTTAATACCAGGCATAGCTAGAATTTTACTTAAAGTAAAAAAGAATCCTGCTGTTAGAAGAAGAATCCCTCCTAATGCTAGAAATCCAGAAGCTAAACCTCCAAATTGTTTCCCAAAATCTCCTTTAGTTAGTTGCTTTCCGAGATGACCGTAAGATAGTACTAATGCGGATACTATAGTTAAGCCAAAAGTAAATATCGCCAAGTCTTTTACTGTTAAATCTTTAATACCTGGCATAGTTAGAACTTGACTTAAAGTAAAAAAGAATCCTGCTGTCGCAATAAGAATCGCTCCTAATGCAAAAAGACCAGCTTTAATTCCATTTAATTGATCACTAAATTGTAAATCATTTAGCCGTTTTCCCATAAGGTTAACTGCAAATAACAGACCAGTCATTACCCCTAAACCAAGAACGAATATAGCAAAATCTTTTGGTGCTATCTTCTTAATGTCAGGAAGGAGGAAACCTAAAAGACCAAAGAAAGATGCAGTCATCAAAAGAATTCCGCCCAATGCCAAGAAACCAGCTTTAAGACCATTTAGTTTATCGCTAAATTGTCCATTAGTTAACTGTTTTCCCATAATATTAACAGCCATGAATACTGTGGATAATGCTATAAAACCAAGTGTAAATATAATAAAATCCTTTTTATCTATCTGTTTAATAATAGGAAGTAAAGTGCCTAAAAGGAAAAAGAACCCTCCTGTCGCGACAAGAATCGCTCCTAATGCAAAAAGACCAAATACAACCTTTTTAACATTTACTATAAAACCTTTAGAACCTTTGGATATTTTATTAATAGCTGGTATTATTTTCTGTATAGCAAATGATAGAATAAGAATTGCACCAGAACCAATTGTTAATGATATAACTGCTTTTCGAAGAGCTTCTTGATCGCCAATACTTAAAATAGAAAGTGCTCCAGTAAGAGTAGCAATAGCTATAGCAATACCGATTAAGGAAGCGAACATGTTAATGCCACCACCAATTTTAGATGCAAGAACTGTCATTAGTTGAATGCTTGAAACTAAACCAATCATTGTCTTTAGGTTCATGATACCCTGGTCTATGACTACTTGTGGCATATTTCCAACTATGGCGATGATTCCAGTGAATGCAAGCATTGTGACGGTAACCGAGCCAAGGATCTTTTGGACCTTGTTTCCACCAGCAATACGAGCTGATAATGCTGTCATTAATTGAATACCAACAACAAGACCAGCTAGTTTCGCAAGATTAGTAATTCCTTGGTCGAGAACTTCAGACGTCATATACTTCTTGTTACCGACAATAGCAACGAGTCCGATCATTGCGAGCATCCCAATTTCTATTGATAGAATATTGGAATGAACCTTTTTTCCTCCACTTATGCGACCAACCAAACCCATCACAAGTTCAACTCCGGCAATGACAAGTGTAATAAACGTAAGATTACGAAGACCTTGTTTGATAGTTCCTTGATCTATAAAGGTGAGAAGTTTTAATGTTGCGATCATAGCTGTAATTCCGAGAGCCATTTGTAGAATTCCAGCAGAGAGTTTATTTCCACGACCGACTCGTGCCGTTAATGCAAATATACCTTCTAAACCAGTAACAACAAGCATGATTATTGCTAATTTTCCAAGACTAGACTTTATATCGCTAAGAGTCATGTATTTTAAAAGAAGTAAAGATCCAATAAGTAGTGAAACAGCGACGGACATTGCAAGTAAATTTGTATTAACTTTTTGTTGACCTGGAAGTTTACTAATTAATACCGACAAAACTTGATAACCAGTAATCATTACAAATATTGCACCAAGTACTCCGACACATCTCCAAATATCATCCTTATGGATTTTACTAATAATCTGGATCCCTGCCGCCATGACTAATAGTGCAGCTGCAACACCAACAAGTCCAAAAGCTGAAGTAGCTTGTTGTTTTATATCGTTATTTGTTAGATTATGCGAAGCAACAATTATAGCTTGAATTAATGCATAAGCGACAACAAATATACCAATTGCTACAGCTAATCCTTTTAATGCCTTCTCTAACTCTGGTGCTGGAATTTTGGATAAAAGCCAAATACTTGCTGCGAGTACACCGATTGTAATTGCGATTTCACGAATTACACCAGCTTGAGATGATGTGAAGAACTTCTTTGAAAATCCTTTAACAACACTAGATAGAGAGTTAGTGAATCCAGCCATAGCTCCAGTTAAGTCTGATAACTGTTTAACGAACATCAGTATGACGCCGCCAACAACAAAGGTCGCAATTTTATTAAAATTAAGACTATTAATAGCTTCACCAAAACTTTTGAAACCATTCGTAGCCTCGCCGGTAATAAATTCAACAACCTCTTTTAATGCAGAAAGAATTGTGGGCCAGATACCAACAACAGTTTCGTCAAAGTTCATATTAAAGAATTTAGTAATGTTCTTTATCGCCTTAGGAAGCTTCTCGGAAAGCCAATATGCTACCATTTTGATTCCAGCAATGAAACCAGAGAAAACATTTTCTCCTGCTTTTCTAAGATATTCGAGTGGGTCCTCGGCATTCCATAAACCAATAATAAACTCTTTTATAATCGAAATAGTCCTTGAAAGTTCGTCACGAAGAAGAACTACAACAGCTTTAATTGTCAACATAGCGTATTGAAAGATCTGAGAAGATTTAATAGCCTTATCGACCTTAACTAAAAAGTCTCCTAGAGAGGCGGAAGTATCAAGAATTCCATCTCCAAGTGGTACAAAGATCTTAAAAAGTTCAAATACCGCATTAGCTAGGAACTTAACAAGTTGCCAACTAATATCAATAACTGCAAATAAACCAGCAAAAGTTCTTCTAATTTTATCTCCGGTTGAGTCAGCGATTAACAAACTTGCCGTGAAATCTTTAAATATTTTTGTAAGTACCACCCACTGCTGTTTGGTTTTTGGCGGAAAGATTTCATCAAATGCCTGTGTAATTGGTTTTAAAATTGAAAGAAGTGCAAGTGTAATATTTTTAAGCCCTTCAAATACATTCTCAATTCCACCAAGTTCTTTTACTCCAGCGAGCATATTGTTAGCGCTCTTAACTCCACTTGTAAATACTGTAGTCATAACAGCATTTAGAAAAGTAAAGTTTCGTTTTGCCTCTTCTAAGTCTCCAAAAATAAGTTCAGACATATTAGCAAACTGAGTTCCAATACTAGCTTTGAGAGACTCCATCATACCAGAAAAAGTTCTTACTTCTTGTGCTGCTTTCCATGCTTTTGCACCAACTTCTGTTGTGGCATCACCATATTTATTAAGAACTGCAGTTACTACATCGGCAGTCATCCACTGTTCTTGTAAAGTATCTTCGAATTGGGTTGTAACTTCACCAGAATCGATTTGAGCTTGGCTTAAAGTCCCAAGTTCCACTGCGGTTTTAAGGATTTCTTGTCTAAATTCTTGGGTTCCGATCTTAGCTACACGACTGATAGATCTCCAATCCATTAATGACATGAAACCATTAGAAATAGCATCAGAGAAGTTCCTATATGCATACATAGCCGCATTCGCGTCTTGTCCTGCATATGCAGTGGCATTAGCGATACCTATCATGGATTTTGTGGCTTTCTCTAATGGAATTCCAGCATTAGTAAATGTTGCTAAGTTATCGAACATATCCCTAGTACTGAAAATCGTCTTATCTGCATAATCATCAAGAGATTTTAGTTTTTCACGAACATCTACTGCCTCAGATCCAGTAGAATTCATTATCGCTCTTATGGTGTTCATCTTTAATTCGTATTCAGTAAATCCACCAGTGATTTGCCCGATAGTTAAAGATTTAACAAGTTGAGCCCCCGCATTAACTGCCGATTCACCAATCCTACGAAGACCTCCAATTGCGATTTGTTCAAAAGAAGAAAACGAATGAGACATAAAACCAATAACTTTATCTAAACCCGAAAACCCTCCAACAACATCTGCATTTTTAAGGGCATTCGAAAACTGTTGCAAACTATTTTTAGATTGAGAGATGCCTTTCTCAAACTTTTGATTTTCAAAAGACATCTCCACTATCCGTCTGTCAATCTTGTCATTATTCATAAGTTTTGAACCTCCCTCCAACACTCTCTAGCGATTAAATCAAATATGGGTTTAAGAGCAGGATTGATGAAATCGATACCCTCAACATATGCGCCACTTGTTGTACCATGCCCATACTGAATTAAAAGCGCTACAGAGTAGCCACCTTGAATGTTGGAATTGTTAAATCCAATTCCCCACTTCTCAATGGTATATGACCAACTGTCTGCAGTTAAGCCACTGTCTATAGGGGTCGCCGATCGAAGCGCTTCGACTCCTTGTGCGCCATATCTCTCGAACGCGGTTCTAAGCCTACGACTGAGATTTTTGCTATTATCGAAGAATCGTTCGGCATTTCTAAAAGACCCACGTTGAGTCATTTTAATCATGCCTATTTTTCCTCCTCAATTTTTATAGAGAACTAACCTTTTGATTTAAACTGAGCCCTACGTAGAGCATTTTGCTCAGCATAGCGAGCTGCTGCATCCTTTTTATTCATTTTGGATGGCGGAGCACCGCTTATATCACAGACTCGTATCAGACAAAGTAAACGATTTAAATGCCATTTTTGACATTCCATGGGAATATTATTGGCAAACATCCGTGAATATATAACTTCCGCCGTGATTATTTGTTTTTTATTTGAAGATGGCGTCTTTGCGAAAGTCGTTGCTGTCATTGTGTCATCAATATAATTTCGGATCTGTGTAATGTTTTCAGAAGATAGCGCTGAGAACACATAGTCATTTTTTATAGTTCCTATAACCATACACCGTACATAATCCAACTCTTGCGCGGAAGTTCTCTTCTGGGCATTTAGGTAAGGTTGGTGCCATTTTGATTCCCACTTGGCAACGGAGATTAATGAATGCTCGAGAGATAGTGTACAAGAAGGAACTGTAATAAATTTGTTTTGCCCAGGATGATAGAACTCATTCTCTGGTACTATTATCTCAAGCATTCATAACTCCCTCCTATTCCTCGATCCTCTTAGCAGGAAATGACACAGTTTTTGCCTTATCAAGTTCTTCCTGAGCCTTCGCACGAACTTCTGGAGGGATGAGTCCAAGGAAGAATTCTCTGGATTTCGTCTCGTCGTATGCAAGGTCATAGAAAAGTTCACTGAAGGCTTCGGTCTTGCTAAAACGAATGGCTCGGTCGTCATCTTTTTCAAATACGCCAGTTTCTGGATTCTTCTCGCCATAAGCACGAAGGATAATCTTTTTTAAAAGGTCGATTGTTTTCTTAGCGTTGTTAGATTCCAACGCACTTTCAAGATTTTGGATAAGTCCACCTTTTGTATAGGTCTCAAGTTCTAACCATTCGAATTTGTTCAAGTGAAAGTAGCAAACGAGGATGGCCTGGTTACCATCGTAGTCGATATAGGATACGGATTGTTTCAACATAATACTAATCTCCTTCTACTATTAGGATTTATTTAATAAAAGAGACCCTCGTATTTCAGAGGGCCTCCTATATCATTAAGGATATTACGCAGTTGTAAATGTCTTGACAGCACTAGCTAACAGCTGCCCGTAGATATCTACGACGCCAGTGACGGTGACGAGATACATCGTAGCAGGAGAAAGGTTCGAAGTGGGATCGAAGGTGAGAATTTTTCCATCAGCATCCCAGGACCTGGAACCAGCGATTATGGCACCAGCAGAGGAAGTGACGACAATCGATTCGTCCACGATCTTGTTGTTGAACGTAAGAACGATGTTGGCGCTAACAACAACACCAGTCGCAGCATCAGCAGGAAGGATGGACACGCTCAACGCAGAAGGAGCTCCGCCGATGAACAGGGCTTTGATTTCGTCCGGAAGAGGAAGGCGAGGATCGACGCCAGTGGTTCCGAACAGGATAGTCTCGAAAGTTGACAGTGTTCCAGCATCAACCTTAGAGGAGTCGATAACTAAGTGAGCCGTTGGGCTCGAATCGGTCACGTTGACCTTGGTCGCAGTGAAGTCGAAGCTTAGTTCCTCGAACGCGGGAGAGTCGTTAATGGTCGTGTGATCTCGAGAAGAGATTCCAGCGAGAGCGTTGTAGACAAGATGAAGTTTATAACCAAAGTCAACACCTTCTGTATCATTAACGATCTCGGTGCGATACACGAAACCGAACTTAGTGTGAGTCTGTTGTCCGATAGAGACGCCAGAGACGAGACTGCCTTCGCCAACACAAGATTTGAAGGCATCTGGGTAGGTGTAGCAGCCGATGGTGCCAGCGAATTCTTCCGCAGACATTATTTCGAGGTACTTCTGATTGTCGGCATAAAACGGACTAGCTTCTGCACCAGTAGGAGCTTCGCCTACCGAGGTCAGACCATTCCAGGCCACACCAGCGGAATAGACGCCACCGACCATCGGGTACAATACACCATACTTAACACCAGCTTCGGCAAATTTTTCACCAGTTGAGTCCCAAACTAATCTACTCATAATTAAATTCTCCTTTTCAATAATATAGCGTATAGATGTCATGATTAAGACCATCTACCGCAAAGTGGGTGGAAAACGAACAATATGGAATATCCAGTATTTTATCAGGAATTAAAGAATCTGGATTCTTATCCACTACCGTAACTAAGTATTGCTTCATACCTAAATATATGCGATCGTTAGAGAAGAAATCTTTTCTACTAGAACGCTTATAAATAATACATGGATACTCCATCTTAGTTGTGGAAGGAGCTTGAAAATATACTCGAGACACGTTCTGATTTTTTGTCCCAAGAATATCGATAAAAATATCATGGAGATCTAATCTACTACCCGCCATTATAAAGTCCTCCAATCTGTAAAACGATTCGAGGTCTGTTGATAGCAAGCGAATTGACACTCCACTTTTGCTCGTGCAATATGACGTATTTTATAAATCCAAAATTTGCATAGGCATAGAGATCTGCTATAACCGAGATTGAGTTATCAAGGCTAAGGTCGTTATTAGCGCCCTCTGTTTTCTGCCATCTTTGTTGAGATAGAATAATATCACCTCGATAACTCTTCTCGATTATTTGATTTTCCCAGACTCCTGGGGCAGTCTCGCTCTGAACGGCATAGCCTATCATGCCAGAAAATTTAGCCATAATAGACTACCTCCTTCCATTTTGAATTGGTTTAATGATTAAGATTAGAGAGCAGGAATTGCCTCGGTCTTCCAGTATGCAATAGCAGAATGAGGCATAGTTAATGCACCGGAACAACGAGTTTCAATCAGGTATTTGTATTGGTTGAAGTCAATGTCGAAATCGTCAAACATAGCAACAGCTCCACCTTTGTCTGCACCAAGAGAATAATCACTCATGTTAACAGAAACACCGATTAAACGCTTTTGAACACCAGCAACGCCAAGCGCAGCAGGAGTAACTACGACAATCTTATTCTCCATAACAGGAACTTCAATGATCTCGCGAGCACGAATACCAGCTGCAAGATCTGCTTCGGTGTTATATAGTCTCCGGCCAGTGCTGTCTTTTAGGAGAAGCATGTCGCCATTGATGTCAGGAGTTGTGAAGAAAGTAGGAGTACCTGTTCCTTGATAACTCTTACGACCAAGTATAATGGTATCGATCATCTGAGCAACTGTAACAGATTCGGCCATTGTGATCGGAACTGTGTATACAGAATCATCGGTAGCGATTGGACGGATTTTATCTTCCTTTATTTTGTCGTCGGACATAGAGCTTCGGCCATCGCCAACAAGCTGAGCCCGAGCAATTTCCTCTTCGAGCATCATGCGCATTTCAGCACGCAGCCAAACAACAACGTCAAAGTCTGTGATGTCGATAATATCATCACGGTCAAGTTTCTGCTTTTTATACACAGTAGTAGGATCGGTTGTACGTTTCAAAAGAGTGATGACTTCATCAACTTTCTCATTACCTTTAACATAACCCCTTGCGCGAGCTTCATCAGCAGTAATGTCAGCCATAATGGTCTTGATGCGGCTGAAAGGAATGTGTTTAGCAGCACCGAATACTTTTGCAACCCATTCGGTCTTACGTTTTAGGAACTCTGGGGTAGTACTCGAAGAACGAGCATCTGGGAATAGATATTCAACGTTTTCTGCGATCCCATAAGTATTAACATGGGCTAAAACTTGATCGCGATTTTCATAAACAGCCAAAGCGTCAGAGATGGTTGAGAAACCATGTGACAAGAAGGCATTTTTAAGTGTTGACTGAGATTGACGAGCATCATTGAAGATCGCGCGAAGATCGTCGCGAGTTAATGCCTCGTGTTTCAGTGCATCTCCTTCGGCGGCAGTAGCAGCTTTATCAAAAATATTTTTCTTCATTGTAGAATCTCCTTCTTCTTTATTTGAATGTTTTATTGAGTCACCGTCTGAATCACTTTCGTCTTCGTCTTCGTCTTCGTCTTCGGAATCATCACTATGCTTAACATCTTGATCTTCAGAATTTTCGAGAGCATGGGCAATCATTGCATATACCATGGTTTTTTGTTTATCAGATAGGCTTTCAAAAATATCACCGACAGTTTCTTTTTCAGAATCAGCATGGACTATATCCTCTTCCTTTTCCTCCTCAATATTTAGCGCATCGTGTGTCAGTGCACCAGCGCAGATGATTGCTTCTGTCTCGTCGGTAGAGATAGATCCATCACCATGCTCAAATGCAAGATTATCAATATACGCTTCTGGGTTGGCACCAGCAATAACAATCGATACTTCACGGATAACTCCATGAACGACGTTCTTAGCCTTTTCAACCAAAGAATTAGCATATATACTAAGTGCTGAAATATCACCATGCTGGATAAGCGCCTTGGCTGTCTTTCCAGATTCAGTATCATTCAACGAACAATATGCATATACACCATCTTTACGATTCTCGAGAACTGCGTGGCCTAGAATATTTTTGGGATCATTATGCATGTGTTGATAAACTAGTGGAACTGTCTTACCATCAGCATCTGCAAAAGCATCTTGAAGAATGGTGCGACCGTCCGAGCATTTCAGACCGACTTTAGTAGCATAACCACTAAAATCAAATTTCTGTTTGCTGGTCTTGGCCATTGCTATTTCCTCCTTTACTATTCTTGGAAGGGCTAGGGGTGGTATTTGAATTAGGCATATTTCTATTTTGAAGCTCACTTGCGTGAGGTGCTTCTGATGGTTTACGTCCAACGATCTGACGTAATTCATTAGGAGTTAGGATTTCGTTACGACTAAATACGTCAGCAATGTTACCAATTTCATTAGCCGGAATCAATCTAAACACATCACGGAAGCCCATGATTGATTGCCCCTGAGATCTTGCTGTTTTTGTCAAGAACTTTCGAAGTAACTCCTCAACAATGGCTGTTACGATTGGTTCAATTGTTCGGTCATAGTAGTTACGAAGAATTGGTTCAGTTGCTTTTCCGTTAAATATGTCATCAGTGAAACCTAACTGGTTATAGAACTGCGTTGTGAGGTATTGAATTTGAGAAAGAAGATTACTCTCGACTGGCCGATTTAACTGGGTTATGTGTTCGGTAGAGTCGAGATACGCAACACCGTAAGTACTTCCCTTAAGTTGGCTCTCAATAGCCTTCAAGCGTTCTTCAGCTTGGAGTTGTCGAGCTTCGGATTTAATTGTGTATGGAAGTTGAATAATTAAATCGAGTTTTCCCGAACTTGCAGCTTCATCGACACTATCTAAAAGACTCAACTTTCGAATAAGTCTTTTGAGTGTAGAGTTTGGTTCATTCATAACTGCATATAAAGGATTCTCGATGATGGCAACAATGTTTTTTGGCATTAAGATTCGCTCTTTCTGCCCAGTCCGATCATTATAGACCTCAATCCGAACATAGTTGGGATACCACTCAACAATCTTTCCAGTACGAAGAGAAAATATATTGTAAGAACCACTTATGATCGGATCAATACTTGTTTCAACAGGAACGACCGCTACAGAACCCTCATCAAACATACTCATCACAATATCTTGAATGAGTACTCGACCTGTCTGATCTTTGTTTGCTTCGACACGAAGACATTGGTTTAGAGGACCGTCAATGGTTTCAAGATATTGACCAGTCTCATCGATCCGAACGTGCTCAATGTTGAAACTAGCTACATCCAGTGCAATTCGGTTAGTAATGGTGGTTAGTATAGATCGTTCGTTGCGAGGAGAAAGCTTAATACGGGCGGGGTTTTGTGTTGAATTAAAGTGGCCCATATCTTTATGTATATATAAATCAGATTCTAATTTATCACGTTGTTGAAAAGCATTCCAAGCATGCGTGAGTCGTTGGCCAATAGAGTTCAACATTAATCACCACCTTTCATAAGATTTTCCCGCAAGTTGAAGGACTATTCTATTCATAATGAGTCCTTCACCTCCCTATATGAATTTTATTAGTATTAATAAGCAGAACCTAGGGAGATTCGACGCCAGTTAGCTTGGGCAGTGGTATTTCCATTCACTGCAGTGTACAAATATGTAGCATCTACCATGAATTTTGTACCAACAGCGACTGTACCATCGACACCAGTATTAAGTTTTGTAGCTGCGGCGGTCATTGCTCCATTAGCCATTGTATCACTGACAAGAATATCGTTTCCAACAATTCCAGCGACGTCTGCGGTTAGAAGAACGTTTGTTCCACCACCCGATGATGCGGAAACGCCTTGGGTATCGCTTGCGGTAATAGCAGTAATAAGAGCTGTGGCAGCATTCGCTGCTGTACAGTTTGCCCCAGAGCCAAGAGTTGCTGCTGCAAATATGTTTGATACGGCAGTGAATGTCTCAGTTGTTGTAATAGTGTTTCCGGCGGTTCCACCAATAAACGTTGTCACAGCACAAGCATTTGCAACAAATTCGGCAGCAGATGCACTGGTATTAGGAGTATTAACTCCGTCGGTACCATTAATAGCAGCAACAATGTTGAGTTTAGCAGCAGGAAGATCGGCACCGATAGAAATTTCACCATCTGAATTGGCAGTTCCAACCGGTACGAAAATATAAGTTTTTGTGCCAATCGTCATTGTATCGCCACTAGTCGGTTTGGTATCGACAGTAAGAGTGCCAGTTGCCTTTGTACTTACCGCAGTGATGTCAACAGCAATATTTGTTGCGGTTGTTTTTGTCTGTGCAGCGTCTGCTAGAAATTCATATACATTGGTTCCTAGAGATGTAGGAGTATCAAGTGTCAGCGTTTCGCCATCGATGGCAACTCCGGTAATTAAAAAAGTTCCCTTTGCTGCAACTGCGTTAACAGGAGTACCTGTCTCACCAACAGCTCCGATGAGACTTGCAATTATATCTCCCATTTTGATTTCGGAATCATGAACTCGAGACATCCCATTCAAGATGCGGAGTTCTTTTGCGGTTAAAGTGTTCATTATAACCTCCTATGATTTTATTAATTAATTTTTTCGTGCTGCTTCCGCTGCTGCCTTCCGTTGACTCTTTGTTAACTTTTGTCCCGCTGGCGCTTGAGCTTGAGCTTGAGCTTGAGCTGGTGCTTGGGTTGCCGCTGCTACTGCTGCTTTTACACCGAATCCAGCCGCTTCGGCAAGAGATGGAGCTATTTCTTTGACAAGACTCTTTGCCGCTCCCAACATAAGACCACTAGCGAATGAAGTTAGTGCTTGGCTTGCTGCTTTTTTCATCGCATCCCCGACAAAAGATTCAGCTTTCTCAAGCTTTACCGTTGTCAGAGATTTATAGTCAGCCTCGAGTCTAAGTCGTTCGTTTAACTTTTTAAGTTCTTCGTTCGAAAGACTTTCTGAACCTTTGCCACTATTTTCGCGACTTTTAGCATAGTCTTCAGATTCTTCGCGTGCCTTTCCAAGAGCTGTGCGAGTTCCATCTTTCTTTTGGTACCTACGGATGCCCCAATGCATGCCATCAACGCCACTGTGATTAAGATAGTCTTCGACCTGATCGGAATGTTTAACTTTTTCATCATCCGAACGAAAAGCATTCCATATCTCTTTTACGATCTCCCCTGGTGCTTGTTTTATATCGCTATATGTATCTGTTTCATGATTATACCAGTATGTAGTTTTCGCTTGATCTTTTACGGCATAATGATTTCCAAATCCATCATCATGAAAAGGATGATGCTCGGAATCAACCCTGAACGCGTCCTCTGTTTTAGATGGTGAATAAGAAGAACCCATGTCAATTAACATCTGACGCTCTGGTATTGTGAATGCTTTTTTCTGAATTTCAGAAAAATATTTATCGTTTTTTGAAGCCCATTCAGAGTCGGTTGCTGTTGCAGTTTTAAGGAACTCCGGTTTACGCATTTCTAACGCATCTGCATATTCTTTTTTAATAAGTTTAAACAATTCGGAATCCTTTTTACTCTCTGGATCTACAAGTTCCAATTCTAAATTTTTAATATATGCATTAACCGTTTCTAATAGTTCTTGTTTAGAGAGTGGTTTTTTCTTTGGGCCTTCCTTTGAAGTTTCTTTCGGTTTTTGCAAATCTCCGGCTTTTCTTTTTCCAGCAGATGTGCGAGTTCCATTTTCATTTTGAAAACGACGAACGCCCCACTTCATTCCAAAAATTCCCCAGTGTTTAAGCTCGGTTTGTTTGACAAGTCGGTTTGCCATTCATAGTCCTCCTTTCTTAGATTATTCAAATTCATTCTTATTTAGCTTATAGGAGATATAAGCATCGAGTAGTGCAGATACCGAGTCGATCTTTTCTTCGCGATGTTTCTTAAGAAGCTTTCTATTACCATTAGTGTCCTCAATGGTAACACAGTTACCCATTGTAAAACGAAACAACTCTTGATCGAATAGAAGTTGGCGTTCTTCAGAAATTTTCTTTAACTCGCCAAGTGGAACCGATTCAGTTTTAGCACCTTGAATGACTTTTTCGATCGCATTCGTTCCATTTTCTTTTTGCCATCGAGCGATAAACTCTTGTGCATTATAAGGATCGAAACCAACACTACGAACGTCATAACCTTTATCAGCAATATAACTTTCAAGATCGTCATAGACGACCATCATGTCCAATACTGCTCCATCAAGTACCATAAGAGAACCTTCGTTGATAAAGTCGTCGTATTTTATACGAAGAGCTCCTGGCAACTTTAATAGTGTTAAACTCGAAATATAGCATCGAGTCTTAACTCCAAAAAAACCACGACTAAGTGGAAAGAGAAACGTAAATGCACAGAAGTCATCACCCTGAGAAAGGTCAAGTCCCATAGCGCATACACATTTCCAGAATGTCTGTCTACGATGAAGTTCTGTTTCTTCATATGTGAAGAAATATGTATAACCTTCCATTGGTATTCCGAAACGTTTTGCAAGAATATCGTTTCGAGTTGAAGGAGCCTTTTCTGCTCGTTCAACGTCGAGTTGATACGTCTCATATGAAACCGTTTTACCAAGATTTGGTTGAGCTTTGATCCACATATCAGGATTTGAAACTTCATCGATACTATCTAATCGATAATACCAAATCGAAACATGATCTGCTTGATACTCACCTCGAAGAATGTCCATAAGTTCCATTTTAATTGTATCGCCCGAACTATTTCGAACAGTACCTTCTGAACTCATGGCAATGATCAGGTAGTCATCCATTTTGGATGCACCCTGTTCGATTGCGCCTACAACATCTTCCCGAATATCACCAGAAAGCCATTCATCAACAGTTGAAACTTTTGGTCGGAGGCCTTGAAGTTTATCTATTGTCATAGGTCTAACTTCTAATAATGAGCCAGTAAGAAAGTTTTCAATTCCTTTCTTAGTTGGAACAAGTTTCATTCGATTCGCTCGATTTCCAGTGGTATTTTGAATTGAACCTTCTGTTAGGAATCGGAATAAAGGTCCTCGCGCTCGTGTGATGGCCGTTCGTATTGGTGACATAACTTCATCGGCTTGCTTCATTGTTGGAGCTGTAGTAATCTGGTGAGTTGTCGATGTGTCAACATTTAAAAAATAGTCTTGTATACATGACCCATACATTGACTTAGCGGCACCACGAGCAACGATTAAATATTGTTTACTTGTTAATCGCTTCTTAACCATCTGTCTTTCATAGTGCCCAGAATTACCATGTTTACCAGGAATGAAGATAGAACGATCTGTGAAATAATACCATCCAAAAACATCCTCTGCCCAAAGTTTAAACGTATCTAAAAGATGAAGATCTGAGCCATCGGTTAGCGTTAACTCTTGTTCGCAAAAGAGAATCCAACCATTAATCGCATCCTCATCGTAATAGAATTTTGGGTTTCTAATTCGTTCGTCAATTCTATTCATTTGCATGGAAATTTCACTATTGACAAGTATATCGCCTCTCAGTACGGCATCCCGGAACTCTCCATAGTACCGCGGAGTGGCCGTGTTTGATAGATGCATTTTATACCTCCGATTGAGGATTATGCCATGCTTCAATCCGCCAATCATACTCTGCAATTTGTTTGTCGATGGAACTTACTAGGAAAGAGTTTGTTGGAGGATCGAAGATAAGCCGAACTCGGAGATAAACATCTGTAACCACAGCATTCAGGTCTGTACGAGTTCCGAGAAGTTCTAACCAGGTGTTGTCTTCAGAAGTAATCGAGAAACCTTCCGATGGCCCAACGCCGAGTTGTGTCATAACCATCAATGCGCCATTAATGTGCATTATGAGTTCTTGGTCAAAGCTTGTATCGTTGGCGTCGATACCAAGCATCTTCTTTATAGATAGAAGAATGCTATCTACCATAGTTTAGTGTCCCCCCTTATTTTTAGTAATCCACCGATCTTTGTCTTTACCAAGTTTACTCAACTCATAAACCTCGACATTTTTATTTGCTTTGATAAGTCGTTCAATATTCTTACGGGTTGCTGCCGCCCTTCGTCTAAAATAATACCTAATCCCGAAGTTGCTTTTTTACTCATTTCCTCATCTTTAATAGCATGCCATTCTTTAGTTCCTTTTTCATACATGCTCGCATCGATATTATGAATTTTCCAAGCTAAAGATCCAATCCCATCCGCATTATTTCTCACTTCGTTTCCAGATACATAAATATGAACTTTATTATAATTGTTTCTAGCTAAGTACTCTTGAACCATTGAATCAGCACCCACGCAATCCCCAATCAAAACTTCTGCTTTCCGATTCATTATCGAGTCTAAATATTTCGTAAGACTTTCATGTAATTGTTCTCGATAATATTCAGATTCTTTCGACTGCATCTTAGAAGTCCCGGAGATAAAAACTTTTTCGGGGGTTCTCTTTTTTCGAATGCCCCAATGCATTCCACGGACTCCATAGTGTTTGAACTCTACCATAGCTTCGTATCACCTCTTCTTCGTTCAATTGGTAATCGCATTAAACTATTTGAAGATCCAAAGTGAAGTGCATTATGCGTGTTTATCGATGTACATATCAAAAACTCGGGATTTAGAATTGCTGGATTTCCATCCTCAACGTCTTCAAGAGTCATTGGATTCATATGATGAATGCGAATTGCGTCTAAAATATCGCGACCCTGAATCGCAAGATCGAGAGCACCATCTCTAACAATGATTTTGTTACGAAGAGATCTCCAAACAGTCGAGTTGTAAAAGTCCTGATTGACATACCGATCGAAACCAAACGTTGTAATTCCTATGGATTTACGAAGACATAAGTAATTGAATCGCTCTTCAAATGTTTTTAATGTTATCAGCTCAGAATATGTTCTAGTCTTCATCGTCATCCCTACTTGTGTCACCGGCATATGTTCTCATAGCAGCAATGGCTTCTGCATAAAGTTCGTCGACTCGTTTAGCAGCGCGAATCGATTCTGTCTTAGCTGTGAGAAGTTCAGATTGTTTTTCGAGAATGGTACGTTCTACTTTAGTATTCATAGAACCAAGTTTTAAGAAATGTGTGACTTCCTGGGCACTTGCTGTCCCAGCTCTCATACGTTTCTCTGCTAAATCCATGGCCAAAGAGATCATCTGATTCTCTCGACCTTCTGGTGTAGTGGCTGGTGGAGACTTTCGTTCCTGTTCTCGTTCGGGCCGAGAGTATTTAGCCATGGTTAGCCTCCTTTCTATTTTTCAGCGTCCAATAAAGAATCTACATAAACTTCACCAATACTTAGTAGAACTTTATTGTCAAAAACATCTTGTGACTTCTTTGCTTTCATATAATAAGAATAATCTATAACTTTCTGGTCAAATGTAGCCGCTCGGTTAAATGAGATTCGTGCACTAGTCTGTATACTAAGAACTGGCTCTTTCATTAAATGTTTTTGTAGATCCATACTCACTGTCTCGTCTAAGAGTTGAATACCCTCCACAATTAGTTTACGACTCTTTGAATATTCCTTAAGAAGAGGAAAGATCTTGTCGCTTTCCTCATAATTTAACTTACCATCTTTATGAATCTTCTTGACATCAACACCTTTAACCTTTAAAAATTTGGAGAATGGTGTTGATTGCCATTTGCGTCCGCCATAAATCAAATCTAAATGAATTGGTTCGGCGTTTAACTTCTTGGCTAGGTTTAAAGCCAGTGTTGACTTACCAGAACCAGAAATTCCAGCAACATATAAAATATTGTGACCTTTGGTCCCCAAAGTATTTAAACGTCCAGTTCGTACCTTAAATTGAGATCGTTCTTTACCTTTTCTAACACCCCAACGCATTCCAAGAACTCCATAGTGAGATAGATTACCCCCAAAACATAGGACATTTGGCATAGCGTTATCTCCTTTCATATAAGTTTTGGAATACTTTGGTGATACTTAATCGAGGTGGAAAATGCCGCGATAGCCTAAAAATGCCCTCCGGGGAAAATATCAGG
>Ga0316607_1000207_pt1 | contig 23742 bp, 23 predicted proteins | sample MIS2016062E_MG_FD_207674 | JGI IMG/M metagenome (GOLD analysis project Ga0316607, IMG submission 207674) | Microbial mat bacterial communities from Middle Island sinkhole, Lake Huron, Michigan, United States - MIS.2016.062E | ecosystem: Environmental > Aquatic > Freshwater > Lake > Sediment...
AAAGCAAGAAAGCATTGAAGGTCTCGAATCTAATGTTTTGTCTGCATTGTACGAAGAAGAAATGAACGGCATGGACGAAGACGATGAAATCGAAGGCATTGACGAAGATGATGAAATCGAAGGCATGGACGAAGATGATGAAATCGATGGTTTCGAAGACGATGAAATTGAAGGTATCGGTAATTCCGATATTGATGATGAAAGCGAACTGGCGAATAGCTTGTTCCAAGAAGTGTAAATTTTTTAAAATCAAGTAATATGAATCCAATTTTTGATAACGGTTTAAATTCCGAGCTCGATGGATTAGACGGCAGAGCGAAAAAAAAAGCCGTAAACTATGCGAAAAGGAGAGTTCGCAAAACATTAGGATTGAAGTCAGCCACACGTGCTGAGGCAATTCTGGCATTAAACAAAGAAAAGTTTAGCGCAAATACCAAATCAAATTTTGCAAGCTTACAAACACAGTCAGCCGTGCATTATTTGCGTTCAAAAATCACTGGCAATCAAAATCCATTGCTAAACGATGCAACGGACAAAATTGAAGGTATTACCGACATTTCAAAGCAAAAACTTCCAGCAGGAAGGAACTTCCTTATGACAAGAATGGAAGTTGGCTTTGCAAATAATGGAGCTACTGATATTGGAGCGAAAGCAGCCGCTTACAATCCATTATCATTTGATGGTGGCAATACGACCGGACCCGCTAAGGCAGCCGCTGCTATTATCAATGGAGAACTTGAAATGATTGTGGATTCTCAGGTTTTAATGAAAATTCCAGCAAAATCATTCAATGAATGCCCGAAACAAGGCGGCGGTTCAGCAAATGGATACAATTTTGAAGTGCCAATTCTGATCCCGGAGGAAAAAACAATTCAACTTGTTTTTCACTCCGCAAATGATGTTGCTATGCCAGCAGGTTACAACTATTTGGAAGTTGTAATGAAAGGCGTTGAAACAAAGTTGTAGAAATTGATCAAATTAATCAAATCATTGCGGTTGCTTATGCAGCCGCAATATAAATTCAAAGGAATGAAAAGCTACACACAAACAGTAATAGGGTTCGGAGGCGGTGGCAATCAAGTAGTTAATGTTTCGAAAGCAATTAAACTTGATGAAAATAGAAAATTTTTAACTGGTTTATTGATATATACTGCATATCAGGGGCCAGTTGATGAACACGAACTTACTTTTTCTTTGTCAGATAACAATAAAAACTATTGGGCAAAGTTACCTGAATCCTTTTTGCAAAAGGATATAAAGTGGTTTTCTGAACAATTTTTGCCTTGCATTATTCCCGTCAAAGATAATGAAGTAAAACTTACCTGTCTGGGCAATATAAATGCTTATGGTGTAGGTGTTAGCATTTTAATTGTAGCTCAGTTTTCTGATATACCTGTTGTTGCACAAAATTTCGGTTTTCAGGTTATTGATATCAACGATACAAATGCGTCGGTTGATTTTGTAAGTGGAACACAGGAGTTTGTCACAACGTCTGGTTATCGTTTTTTAAAAGGTATTATTTTATTGCCATTTAAAAGTTCTTGTGGCACTCTTAAATTGTTAAAGGATCGTACTGTTATATTGGATGAACTAACAGCCGAGTTTTTTCAACCTAAAACTGATGTAGGTTACGTTGATTCTTTATTTGAATTAAATTTGCCAATAGATTCAAGTTTAATGACTATTTCGTTAAACAACCTACAAGCTTTGACAGGCAACCTAAATAAGAAATACAAAATTCTTTTTGTACTCGAAAAATAAATAAACTACCATGCTTGATTTTTATATACAGAAATATATGCAAAACGCAGGTATTAGGTTTTATCATATAGTTGATAGAATCATAGACCTTACAGAAGTACCCGACAAAATAAAACTAAAGGATACTTTTGCGTTTTTTCATTTATTTCAAATAACAGGCATAAGTGATCCTGCATTAAATTTTACCTCAAATTGTACTGTCATATCACCAGATTTGGTGCATGAGTATAAACGCAACATGTTGAATATTTCTGGGAATTACAGTGATTTTGACATGAGTTATCTGCTTACAATGAATAGTGACTTTATTCATATTCATAAAACAGAAATTGAGATAAAACAACCCACTTTCGCTGCAAACAATATAGAGGTTATATCTTCATTTATTCGTTTCAAACAAGTAATACCAAAATAAACTGCTATGCTTAATTCGGCCAAAATACATTCGCTCATTGAATTCAATCATGCTCCGTATTGGAAGCTGTTTATTTTCCGAAATTATGGAAGGTCATTAGTTAGTAGCTTTAATTGCGAAAATTGTGCAAAGGAAGCTGAGATGCCTGAAAAGATTAAAAAAAGTCAAATTGCACTCAGTAATGCTCTATTAAACTTTGAAGGAGAAACGGCACCTTTCGAAATCGATATGCGTACATCAAGTACAGCAAATGGCTCAAGCGTATTTGAAGGAATTCGCTTCAAATTAGATTCTAGCACAAACGACAATGATTCTAATTTAGGCAGCATTCCGCAATTCAATCCTGCAAGCATAGAAGGGCTTGGATATGTACATAGAAGTACACTCGATTCTGCCCTTGAAAATATGCGAAATCAAAACAGGATAGATATTGAACGCGAAAGGCTTGCCTGGCAAAAAGATCAATTTGAACGTGAATTAAAAGAAAAAAAAGCAGAAATAAAAGAACTTGAAACAAAGTTTAATTCAAATAGCAAAATAGTTGAAAATGGTTTACTTAGTGCTATTTCCGGGCTTATTAGTGGTTTTGTGGCAAACAAAGTTAAAAGCGATAAACAAGATAACGATAGCGTACAAGGCATTGAAGATGAATATCAAGATGATCAAAAAGCCACTGCAGTAAACAAATTAGCAGAATTACTTTATTCTGATTTTTCTAAGGAACAAATCGACAAATTGACAAACACTATAAAAAATGCCACAGTTAGGAATAAAAAAACAGAAGGTACAAGCGAGCAGGCAGGTACTACTGAACGAAATTGATAAAAATCTTAATGATAGTGAATTAATCTTACTTGTAAAAGCATTGAGAAATCCACTATTAAAGGCTCTCGCACTCGCAGAGTTAAAAAAGCGAGTTTAGTAATTTTTTAAAAAACAATAACAATGAAAGCTCCGAAAAAACCAAAGGTAAAGAAGTTACCAAAAAAGCCCAAACCGGGTGCAGCATTAGTGGCATGGGAACGTTACGAAAAACGAATTCACGAAGTAAGGGCACAAAACAAAAAAGCTAAATCTGAATATGAAAAACAGATGAAGGCGATTGAAGCAGCTAAAAAGAAAAAAGCAGCTATAATCAAAACAGTTAGCGGTCTGGGTGCAATTTAATCTATTATGCAGGCCTTGTGTCTGCATAATTTAATTTTAAAAATTATGGCAAGTCCTATTATTATATCAAAGCAGCGAAATGCGGCAGTTATCATTATCGGTATTGCTACTGTTGGTGGGTTAGGTTTTTTAGCTTATCGTGAAATTAAAAAATATTTAGCAGGCAAAGAAGCTGGTAGAATAGAAGATCCTGCTACGCAATTAGCCTCCCGGATACGCACTGCTGTTAATCCGTCAGGGGTCAGTTGGCTCATCAATACTGATTTTACTGACAATGCAAGTCTATTTAATATTGCTAATGAGATAAACATAGCTAAGAATTTTAACGAAGTTGCTAAATCATACAAAAAAATGTATGGAGAAAGTCTCGAAGAAAGGCTTAGAACTGAGTTCAATTCAATTGAATATAGCAAGTTTTTTGATATAACAAAAGGAATAACAGCAAACAACTCCTCAGCAAACAACTCCTCAACAAACAACTCCTCACAAACGGCAAATAAAGCAGAAGGCGGGGTTGTTAAAGAAGCCTGGGGGATTAAAAACAAAGGCGGTGGGGGTAGCTCAAACTGGTAGCATGAAAAAAGTAATCACAATACTCATAGGCGGTGGTTTGTTGACAGCAGTCCTTATCTCTATAGGTGGCAGTTACAATAGAGTAATAAGGGCTGCTAAGTCATTTTTGGGTGTAAATGAAATTGCACCTAATCAAGGTTTTTCATCCGATACATTTAGAAAACAGATAACAGAGGCTGGTTGGTGGGTTGGTGCCCCTTGGTGTATGTTTTTCGCAAAACTCGTGTACATGCAGGCAATGCAGGGAGATAGATTAAGTGCAGTTAAAAAATACTTTACAGGTTCTACAATATCCACATACAGTAACGTACAATCTGGGTTAGCAAAGCCTTTTAAGATTACAAAAAAAGCCACAAAGGGCGCAATTGTGATATGGGAAGGAGTTAAGGATAAATCAAAAGGTCATGCAGGAATTGTTGTTGATGTAAGCCAAAATGGTTTTAAAACAATAGAAGGCAATTGGGGCAATACAGTAACAATTAAAGACAGAACATACACAGAAATAGTAAATAATTGTGTATTAAAAGGTTTTATAGTATAATTTTAAAAAAACGAACAAAATGAACCTACAATGGATCACATTCGGATTACAATTAATTGTGATGGTATTTACAATAGCAGCTGCATATTGGAAGGTAAGCAATAGAGTTAACTTACTCGAAGCGAAAGTAAAAACAATGGAAGTAAATTATATTACTAACATTAACAAAAAACTCGAAGATTTTGACAAAGAAAACAAGCTTAGTCATGCTTCGATGGAAAAACTCATAACATTTGTTGAAAAGTCAATAATTGCAATAGAGGCTCAATTAGATTTTCTTATTAAAGCAAAAACATGATTAGATCGAGATAGTTTTTTATGCAATTGCAAAATCTTAGTAAAAAAAGCTAAAACTTAGTATATGATTGAAAAGTATATCGAAATATATCGAAGAAATAACAGGATAAAAAGGTATAAATTAGAGCATGTAACCTTGAATTTGAAAGATCTTTTCTTTACCACGCAGGACTTGGATATTACTGGAAGTGTATTGTTTGTCGACAAATTTACTATATCCTTATCATTACCAATTAATCAATACGATTTATTGCAGCAGGATTTATTCGAAATTCAATCAGGATTATCTTGGGATAAATTAATAAAATACGGAAACAACTATGATCCTATCAATGGTTGTAATTCGGTATTGACTAATGTTGTAAATTTTGTTAAAAGAAATCCAGCAATAAACACAAGTTATTCGGCAGACTTGGTGACAATTGAATTCAATAAAATATCTGAACATATAGGACTATTTCGGTATGTTCCCTCAGGAATAATTTTATTTAATCAAACAGCAGGCGGCGAAGTTTTTTCATTTATAATGAATGCTTACAAGTTGACAGTTTTGTAATAAAAGGCCACAAAATCTTAGTAGTCCAATTCAAGAATTTCTTTGTTTGCTTTTAACATTTCGTGTGGTGTGTAAATATCTGTAATTGCAATATTGGAGTGCCTTGCTTGATCGCGTACAAGTAAAGGATTTCCTGTAATACTTAATAGGTTTGTAATGCCTGTATCCTTTAAAGAATAGAATTTATAAGATACAGGCAATTTTAATTTTCTCCTAACTTTTATCCATTCATCTCTAAAAAACTTTTCAGATCTTTTATTTTTTCCCGGCTCAAAGTTTTGAGAAAAAATAAAATAATCCGTTTTATATGAAAAAAGTTGTAACTCGATCATTAAATTTTGAAGGGGTACTGGTATTGAAACCGCTTGTGTTTTCTTATTTTTTGCTACAATATTCTGAACTACAATTATTCCAGTTTTAAAATTAATATCAGAAATTTTCAATAAAGATAACTCCCTGGGCCGAATAAAACAGTAGTAAAGAATATAACAAGCAAGTAAGTAGAATTTGTTTTTATCTTTAAGATAATCGAAAATTTTCTTTAGATTATCTTCGCTTATAACTTCGCGCTGTTTTACACCTTTTTTAAGAGTTCTTATACCATCTGTAGGTTTGGACTTCAAATAGTCATTTTCAACCAAGAAACCACAAAAAACGCTGAGGTATTTGAGATAATTATTTCGGGTTTGTACTGTTCTATTCCTCTCTATATATATGTGTTCTAAAAATAATGTAATTAGTTTTTTATCTATCTTATATATATAGATGTCTCCCCAATTTTTTCCTTCAATCCAGTTCTGGAAATTTCGAAGATATGAAATGTAATCCTTTAGTGTTTCCTGTCTTATTACATTATCATTCAATTTTTTTTCTGCAATAAGAATGAAGTGATCAATCGCTTTTGATAAGCGAACATAAGTTTTATTTGATTCTTTTTCAGTCCAAGGATTCCAGCCGGTTGCCAAATTGTTTGATAATCTTTTTAGTAGCTCATTTGCATATTGTAGTCTATTGGTTTTAACATGATTAAGTCGAATAACCTTTCTTTGTAATTTTTCAGTTTCAGGATTGTAAGCATAAAAGCTTATATACCAATTATTTTTACCCCGGGTGAGTTTAGGGGGTGTATAGGATTTAATTTCTTGTAAGTTATTGAGCATTTTTTTTTTACATGCTATTTTGTTGCAGCCCTATTGCATCAAAAAAAGCATATAAAAAAGTATGTTACAATCTTGTTACAGTATTTTTCGAAAAATTCTTGTAATGTTTTGAGTATATTTACATTATAAGAAAAAAGTCGGGGCAGCAGGACTCGAACCTGCGACCACCTGCTCCCAAAGCAGGTACGCTAGCCAACTGCGCTATGCCCCGAAATATCTTGCGGAAAGGGGGGGATTCGAACCCCCGGTACCAGTTACCCAGTACGACAGTTTAGCAAACTGTTAGTTTCAGCCACTCACCCACCTTTCCTTTTTGACTTGTTCCGAAACTCGGACTTTCAAAAGGTGCGACAAAAGTAAAAAATCTTTATTCAAAAACAAAAAAAGAATTCAAATCTTTTTCACTAATTCTTTTCTTGCTAAATTTGTATTCATAAAATCTCAACTATGCATAGAAAATTGATTGCCTTCATAATTCTACTTTTTGTCCTTTTCCCTTCATGCTATCTTCTTGATATACCATTCAATACATTAACACAACCGGTGAGGGAAAAGAATTTATCGGAATTATATAATCCTGCGGGAATTTTTCTTCATCCACAATCAATGGTTTATCACTCAGGCGATAGCGTGAGCATGCTCATTATTTCTGTCCTTGGATCCGAATTGATGTATGTGAAGCAAGCCAATGGAACAGAGAATACCGGCAAATTGAGAGTATCTGTGAGAATCTATGAAAAGTATCCATATAATCGCTTCATAGACAGTACATCCATCAACTATTCCATCAACAAAAGTGAAAGTAATGGTATCATACCTTTCTATATACCCTTAAAGCTAAAGACTTTGCATAAATATAATCTTCATATTATGTTTTTGGATCAAAATAGAAAAAAATCGACCCAATCGTTTTTGTATGTCGATAAAATGGATCGCAAGTCGGCCCAAAATTTTCTACTGATTGACCCACTGAATCGCTATCCCTATTTTGATCAATGGTTTAAAACCAATGATCCTATTGCGCTAAGATATCCTTCTACAAAAGTGGAGCAAGTTTTTGTTGACTACTATAAATACCGCTTCCCTGACCCTGCTCCACCTTTTTCTTATTCTCAAAATTTAGTTCCCAAAGTAGATCCCGATAGTACATGGAGATATAAGGCATCGGATTCACTGATTTTTGTTCTGCCCTACGAAGGAATGTATAGATTTCGAGTAGATTCGCTCGCAACTGAGGGCTTGATGGTCTTTAGTACAAGTTCTTCTTTTCCTCGAATAGAGTATGCCAGAGATTTTATCGATCCACTTATCTATCTTACTACGAGCAAGGAATTTGAACGAATAAAAAGCGCTCAAATAAAGAAGAGCGAGCTTGACTATTTTTGGCTGAAAAATGCCATCAATGCCGATATTGCAAAAGAAATTATCAGGGTTTACTATAATCGGGTTCAATTGGCCAATGTTTTTTTTACTGCCCATAATCCGGGTTGGCAAACTGACAGAGGAATGATTTACATTATTTTTGGACCTCCCCATATTTTATACAAAAATCCAGCCTACGAGAAATGGATTTATGGTACAGAAGGTTCTGCAAAAGCGATAGTGTTTGTATTTGATCATTCACCCAATAAATATTCGAACAATAATTTCTCGCTTAGGCGAGATGGTTCATATACAACAGTTTGGCGAAACGCAATTGACACATGGAGAGCCGGCAAGATTTTTACAGCAGGAAAATAAATTTTTATAATTGAAGGATGAACGATAAAGAAAGAGAAAAAGGTTTTATTTATGGCGCCAGAGCAGTGATCGAGGCCATGAAATCAGGAAAGACTGTTGAGAAAGTCCTTATTAAAAGAGACTCCGAAGGCGAATTGGTTAAAGAGCTAAAAGAAATGCTTATGAACCAAAACGTTCCCATTCAAACCGTTCCATTGGAGGCTTTAAATAGATTGACAAGAATGAATCATCAGGGAATCATTGCTTTTGTTTCGCCTGTGGAGTTTTGTACTATAGAAGAGCTTTTGCCGAAACTTTTTGAGGAAGGTAAAACCCCCTTCATATTGGTGCTGGATGAAATCACGGATGTGAGAAATTTCGGTGCAATCATACGGACTGCCGAATGTTGCGGCGTTCATGCAATTGTATTTCCCTCCAAAGGATCGGCGGGTGTGAGCGAAGATATGGTAAAAACTTCGGCCGGAGCAATTTTTCATATTCCAATGTGTCGATGTGCAAATCTGAAAGATGCGGTGAATTTTATCCGGGCATCTGGCGTGAAACTCGTTGCAAGTACTGAAAAAGCCACAAACTTTTATACTCAGGTCGATTACAATCAACCTATCGCCATTGTACTGGGAAGTGAAGAAAGAGGCGTTACACCCTTCTTTATAAAAAATGCCGATGATTCGGTCAAAATTCCAATTCTGGGCACGATTGATTCGCTCAATGTTTCGGTGGCTGCTGCGGTAATGATGTATGAAGTTGTGAGACAAAGAAATACTTATCCTTAAGAAAGAGTAAAATGAATATTTGCATAATAGACCCAAGAATTTATCAATTGTTCAATGAATCTGTTTATAGTGGTTTCGGGGGGGCTCAGGTTCAATTTACGCTTTTAGCCAAAGCTTTATCCAAAATGGAAAATTGCAAAATTTCCATCATTGTAGGAGATCATGGACAAGCAGAACGGGAATTCTATGGCAATATTGAACTTATCAAATCATTTAAGGTTAAAGACTCAATTCTCTTCAAAATTTTGAAGTCACTCAAAGCCATTCGAAAAGCAAAAGCTCAAGTGTTTATGCAGCGCTCTTTAACTCCCTATTCGGGTATCATTGCGCTGCTTGTAAGACTTCTGGGGAAAAAATTTGTTTATATGATCGCTCATGATTTTGAGGTCGATGGAAACAATGCTTTGCACAAAAGTATTTTCGGAAGATTTTTGAGTAAACTATTGTTCAAAAAAGCAAACATTATTGTTGCACAAAATCAATATCAACTTAAACATTTGGAGAATAGAGGAATTAAGGCTCTGCTCATAAAATCATCCGTTATAATTGAAGAAACGATTTCATCAGAAAAGAAGGCGCATTTATGGCTCGGAAGGACAGAAAAATTCAAACAACCTGAATTATTTCTTGATCTGGCCGAACACTTCCCCGATGAGAAATTTATGATGGTTTGTCCCAGAAGTTATCATTCGGACTTGGAAATACAAAATCAGCTTAAAAACCGAGCCAAAGAATTAGGAAATGTTGAGTTTTATGATGAATATTTGCCTTATAGTCAGGTTAGCAAAGTTTTGTCTGTTGCGAAGACAATTATCAATACCTCAGTAGCCGAAGGGTTTCCAAACACTTTTTTGCAAGCAGGAGTTTATAAAATACCGATTCTATCACTTGCGGTAGATCCTGATAATTTCATTGATCATTTTGATTGTGGATTCTACTGTTCCAACAATTTTGATATGTTGCTTTCAAGCTTCCAAATTCTGTCGGAATCCGTTGAATTATGCAGCAATAAAGGTTTGAATGCGTATAACTATGTATTCCAACATCATAATATAGAAATAAATAGTAAAACCTTGTTTCATAAAATCTGTGGGCTTTTCAGGGGTTAAGAGCTTTCAAATGTATGGTTAATAGGCTTTTTCATTATAATCGCCAACAAACATTTTTTTTTTGAACAAAAAGAGATAAATTTGACCTTTCAATTGTTGAACCTAAAGGACTGGAATACAATTATAAAACAAATTTGAATAATGAAAAAAAAAAGTCAAAACAATAAATCTCCACAAAAAGATCAAGTGCATAAGTCTAAATCACCTGAAACGAAAAACATTTCAGGAAATAGCCAAAAAGAAAAAAGCTCTGGCGTCGGATTTCAAAAATTGGGTTTGTTTATCGAAAATCATCCATTTCTTGTTTCCTTATTTCTTATTCTATTTATTGGTTGCGTAGCATTTCAGGAATTCATTTTTGGTGAACGCCTTTATTTTTTCAAAGATATAGGTTCCGACGAAGTAAATGGAACTTTTCCCTTCATGACAAGCTTTTACTATTGTTCGCGGGAAGGCTTTTTTACAAGTTGGTCATTTTTTTATGGTATGGGGCAGTCTTTTTCTATGGGTATTCCCGTTCATCTTTCCACCCTCATTTCTTATGTGATTGTTTGGCTCAGGCATTATAACGATGCTGTCCTTATGCGTTTCATTATCACATTTGTTTTCGAAATAATTCTTTCTGGTATTGTAGCCTACTATTATTTTAAATCGCTGGGGCTTACAAAATTTACAAACATTTTGGGGTCAGTTCTTTTTGCCTATTGTGGTTATTTGATACTTGGGAGCAGTTGGGGTCATGGCACCATTGTCTTTTCGGGAATTTTTCTACTTTTTGCTTTTGAGCAGCTTTACATGAAAAAACGATGGTATTTCTTTCCTTTGGCTATAATTTTTCTAAGTTCCAATATTTTTTATCTCTACCTGTATGGAACCTTTCTTATTTTATATATTCTCATTCGGTATTTTTCTGAAAATGGATTCAAAGTGCAAGGATTGCTTATACTTGGATTAAAATTGCTTGCACTATCAGTTTTGGGTTTTGCAATAAATCTTTATAACCTGATTCCGAGTTATATCACAATGTTCAATAGTCCCCGGTTTGCCGGCGAGGCATCTTTAATGAATACACTTGCAAGCGCCAGCCCTTCTGAAATCGCAACACTGCCCCAGTTAGGTGCTGCAATTCTAAGGCTTTTTGGAACAGATATTTTAGGAAATGGAAGCGCATTCTTGGGATTATCAAATCCAGCACAAGCCAAACTTTACTTTTCTGCTTATGCAAATGCGCCGGCAGGATGGACAAATTATCTCGAAGCACCTTTATTCTATTGTGGTATTATATCAATTTTGCTGATTCCGCAACTGTTTGCTCTTTCGGTCAAAAAAGATCGTTGGTTTTATGGAGTTTTTCTTTCCATCTGGGTTTTTATTTTAATTTTTCCATATTTCAGAAATGCATTTCATCTTTTCGTGGGTGATTACTTCAAAATGTGTGAAAACTTTTTCATCACCTTTGTATTGCTATTTCTCGGAATGAAAGCCATAGATCTTATTCAGCAGAAAAACAAACTCAATCTAATTGTGCTGGGGGCAAGTCTTGTGGTTTTGATTATTTTACTTCATTTTAATTATTTTCCGAAGGGGTTCAAACCTGTCAAAGCAAACATCAAAGCCATTGCTACCCTGTTTCTATTTGGCTATACTATTGTACTACTTTTATTTCATTATAAAAATTTCAAAATCTTTGGAAAAATCGCCTTGATCGGGCTGGTTGTAGTTGAGTTGATTTGGAATAGTGCAAGCATTGTTAATAAAAGAGAAACCTTCACCAAAGACGAATATCTGGCTACAAAATTTGGTTATGATGATAATATCAATCTAGCGGTCGATTATGCAAAAAGTATAGATAAAAGCTTTTACCGGATGGAAAAGGATTACGCAACCAAAACAAGTCAGCACTCGAGTCTCAATGAAGGCATGGTTTTAGGCTATTTCAGTACTTCGGGTTATTCTTCGTTCAATCAATTTTGGTACACTCGTTTTTTTGAAGAAATCGGCTTAATTCATAAAGGAGATGAAGGAGCAACAAGATGGGCAAATGGTGCAAGAAATGAACCCTTGTTGCTCACATTTGCGAATGTTAAATACAACCTGAGTTTGAGCAAAGAGCCTGCTATGATGAAATTTGGTTTCAAACCGATTCGCAACTTCGGAAACGCTGTATTACTTAAAAATGCATTTTATCTGCCATTCGGGTATTCCTATAAATACTTTATCAAGAAAGCAGAATTCAATAAGCTTTCCAAGTTTCAAAAAGAAGTTATGCTTTTAAAGGCTTATGTTTACGAAGATTTGGAACAAACTCTTGATATTACTTCGGGTATGAAAGAACTAAAAAGTGCTGATTCTGTGGCTGCATTTAGTTTTGAAATATACAAAACGATGACAGACAGCTTAAAAAAAGATACTTTTAATACTCAAAATCGCACTCTCACAACTTTTTCCGGCAAAGCCAAAATGAGTGAGAAAAAACTTTTATTTTTTACTATTCCTTATGATCCTTACTGGCAGATTTACGTGAATGGAAAAAAGGAAAAATTATCCTTAGCCAACTTGGGGTTCATGGGAATTTTACTTGATAAAGGAGAATATCAAATTGATCTGAAATATGAACCTTCTTATACTAAAATAGGCAGCGCAGTTTCATTTTTGGGATTGTTTATATTTGCGCTACTTTTAGCATTTCAGAAATGGGGGAAAAAATTTTTGTTTCGCAAGAATGAATCTGTTACGGATGATAATCTTCATCCGGATACAAAATAGTCAAGGAAGAATTTGATGAATAGAAAGCGAAAAGTACTTTTGCGAAATTTTTAATCGAACAAAATGAAACTTTGGGAAAAAGGAATACAGACAGATCTCTTGGTTGAGAAATTTACCGTGGGCAAAGACCGTGAAATGGATTTGTATCTTGCAGAATTTGATGTTTTGGGAACTCTGGCACACATACAAATGCTTGAAAAGATAGCTCTTTTGGAAAAAAGCGATCTCATAATTCTTTCTGGTGAACTCAAAGAAATCTATCAACAAATTAAAGAAGGAAATTTTAGGATCGAAGATGGTGTTGAAGATGTTCATAGTCAAATTGAACTGATGCTTACACGCAAGCTTGGTGACTCTGGAAAAAAAGTTCATAGTGGAAGATCCCGCAACGATCAGGTATTGTTGGATTTAAAACTTTTCACACGACACTATATAGAAGAAATTGCCATTCAGGTAAGCCATTTGGTGAAGACTCTTATAAAGCTAAGTGAAAAGAATAAAGATAACCTCATGCCGGGCTATACGCATTTTCAAATGGCAACACCATCTTCAATAGGTTTGTGGTTAGGTGCTTATGCAGAAAGTTTTACAGACGACCTCCATCTATTGCTTGCTGCTTATAAAATGGCCAATCAAAATCCACTGGGTTCGGCCGCAGGGTATGGATCTTCGTTTCCGCTCGATAGACAAATGACCACCGATTTGCTCGGATTCGATTCTATGAATTACAATTCTATATATGCACAAATGGGCAGAGGAAAAACAGAAAGAAACGTAGCTTTCGCACTATCTTCTATTGCTTCGGGTTTGGCTAAATTGGCTATGGATATTGTCATGTTTATGTCGCCCAATTTTGGTTTCATAACTTTTCCAGATCAGTTTACAACAGGATCAAGCATCATGCCGCACAAAAAGAATCCGGATGTTTTTGAGTTAGTGCGCGCTAAATGTAATAAAATAGCGGCGCTCCATATTGAAATTTCTGCAATTATTACAAATTTGCCCACCGGATACCACAGGGATTTGCAAATCATCAAAGAAAACTTCATTCCGGCTTTTGGGGAATTATATAGTTGCATGGATATATCGATGCTTTTGCTCAATAATATTATTGTTAAAGATAATATTTTAAAGAACGATTTATATAAATATATTTTTAGTGTAGAAGAAGTCAATAAAAAGGTATTGGAAGGTGTTCCATTCAGAGATGCCTACAAACATGTTGCATCAGAAATACAATCTGGGAGATTTCAACCTGATGGAATAGTTCATCACACTCATGAGGGTAGTATTGGAAATTTATGCAATGATAAAATTGAAGCAAAACTGAACAATTTGATCGCATCATTCAATTTTGGGAAAGTTGAAAAAGCGATTCATGAACTTATTCAAGCATAGTAGATTTAAATCAACAAGAATCGATAAGAATCAATGGACAGGGAGTTTTTAAAAGATAAAAGAAAAATAGTTGTAAAGGTTGGCACTTCGTCGCTGACGTATGCAAATGGTCGCCTGAATTTTCAGCGAATAGAGAGGCTTGCAATGATAATCTCCAATATCAGAAACAGTGGCCGGCAAATATGTCTGGTTACTTCAGGCGCAATTGCAGTAGGATCGGGAAGAATGGGGCTGGATGAAAAACCCGCAACCATTGCTCTTAAACAGGCAATGGCAGCAATAGGTCAGGCTGAGTTGATGAAAATATACCAAAAATTCTTCGATGAATATGACCAGATGATTGCTCAGGTTCTTCTGACCAAGGATGTTATGATTAATCCAGTTAGGAAGAAGAACGCAAGAAACACACTAAATACCTTGCTGGATATGAATATAGTGCCGATCATCAATGAAAATGATACTGTGGCAACAGATGAAATCGAATTTGGAGATAATGACACCTTATCTGCTTATGTAGCAGCACTAATTCAGGCCGATTTGTTAATCATACTTTCTGATATTGATGGATTATACACAGCAAATCCACGCACAAACCCCGATGCAAAAATCATTCATGTAGTTCAAAGCATTACCCCTGAAATTGAGGAAATTGCTAGTGGAAAAGGATCTTCCTTTGCTACAGGCGGCATGGTAACCAAAATTGCTGCTGCAAAAATTTGTTATGATTGTGGAGCAGATATGGTTATTGCCAGCGGACAGGAAGCTGGTATTATTTTTGAAATATTAAATGGAAAGGAATTAGGAACATTATTTTTATCCAAGTTAAAACAAAATTAGAATCGCTTTGGAAAATAGAAGCTTTAGTAGAATGTATATCGGCTTTTCACTTCTATTTGTCATTTTGGTGGTAGGTATAATTGGCTACATGACAATTGAGAATTTCACATTCATTGAAGCCTTTTATACTACTATTATTGTCATGTCCACCGTGGGGATGGGAACTCCGCACAAACTCAGCGAAGCTGGATACATCTTTACCATTGTAATGCTCATGTTCAGCTTTGGGATATTTGCTTATGTTATTAGTTCTATAACACGTTTGTTTTTGGAAGGTGAAATAAGTGAACGATATAAACAATACAAAAATGCAAAAAAAATTGTTAATATGAATGAACATGTCATAGTTTGCGGATACGGAAGAAACGGTAAACAAGCTGTATCAGAGTTAAATAACTATGGTGAAGTTGTTGTTGTGATTGAAAAAAACCAACGGGTATTGAACGAGTTAAAAAACATAAAATCCATTGTATATATTCATGGCGATGCCACCGAAGATGCTACGATGAAAAAAGCAAATATAGACGTGGCAAAAGCTTTAATAACAACCCTTCCAGATGATGCGAGCAATCTTTTTGTGGTGTTAACGGCCAAAGTGATGAATCCAAATATAAAAATAATTAGCCGTGCGTCTAACGAGAATTCCGATATTAAACTTAAAAGAGCTGGTGCAACAAACGTAATAATGCCCGATAGAGTTGGTGGAAGCCGTATGGCAAAATTAGTTTCGCAACCCGATATTGTTGAGTTTGTAGATACAATACTTATAAAAGGAGGAAATGATGTACATTTACAAGAGATTGATTGCAAAAAAGATCTCAATGCCTGTTTCCTTGATAGAACGATTGGTGAATTGCAAATAAGGAAAATATCCGGAGCCAATTTGATTGGTTTAAAAACAGAGGATGGTCAGTATATATATAATCCTTCACCCGATATAAGAATCCAAGCAGACCATAAGCTATTTGCATTAGGAACCCATGAGCAAATTGAAATGCTGAAAAATGTCCTTTCTAACAAACTAAAAAATAGAACAAAATGAGGTATTTATGCATCATTTTAGCAATATTAACCCTTCCTTGTTTGGCACAAACAACGAAAAAGAAAAAGAAGCTTCCCTACGAGTTTCCTTTCGACTCCTCTATTGAAGAGATGTATCTAACTGTGCGAATTAATTTAGTTATACTTCAAAGGTCTGATGGAACCGGAAATTTTGATGAAAAGAATGAAGAGCATCGTGCAGTTCTGAATGAAATGAAATGGATGTTCAATGAAATATTCAGCAATAACAGATCTTATCTGGATACAGGCTGCTACTCTGGAAAATATGAGGTAAGTGCGGATTCCAAACTTCGTTTCAAAATCGATGAAATGTTCATCAAAAACACACACTACTGGGACAATACAGACCAAGCACTTTGCCCTGATAAACAAAATTGGTACTTGGATCATTTAGACGATTCAATAAACGCTATTCCAGGTCGGAAACCTTCAATCAATATATACTATACTGAATCTTCCCGATTTTATAAAGCCTTGGTTCTTGACAAGAATTGTTCGGATAGCTTAAAGGTTCCTAAGGGTGCATGTTCTATGTGGCCTTCAGATAAGTATGATTATATGCGGATACATATTCCTAATTATTTTCTGAAATATAACAGTATGAAAAACTGTGTTGCAAACTCAGCCAAATATAATTTTGTTGATTGGCCAGGTGTGCGGTGGTGGTTTTTGGATTGGTACAGCAAAACAACGGCTCATGAATTAGGACATGCCTTAGGATTGGCTCATAGAAATAAATGTGCGGAAAATTTAATGCATGTGGGAACCTATGGCATTTTTCTTTCAGCAGATGAAATAAGATTAATGAAGCAAAATTTACTCACAAAGAATATTAGAAGATATATAGAAGAATGAAAGTCCACTTTATTGCCATTGGAGGTAGTGCGATGCACAACATCGCTATAGACATGAAAAATCAGGGACACGATGTTTCGGGATCAGATAACGAAATTTTTGAACCCTCCTATTCTAGGCTTAAAAAAGCCAACCTATTTCCCGAAAAACTGGGTTGGTATGAAGAAAATATTTCTTCAAGCATAGATTTTGTTGTTTTAGGCATGCATGCTAAAGCAGATAATCCTGAATTGCTCAAAGCACAGAATTTGGGTTTAAGAATAGTTTCATACCCGGAATACCTATACGAATGCACAAAGGACAAAACAAGAATTGTAATTGGAGGAAGTCATGGAAAAACGACCATAACTTCGATGATTTTACATATCTTAAAATATGCAGGTAGGAAATTTGATTATATGGTGGGTGCGCAAATTGAAGGATTTCAAAATATGGTTAGTTTATCCGCTGATACTGATCTTGCTGTTTTTGAAGGAGATGAATATTTATCCTCAACCCTCGATAAACGCCCGAAATTCCATTTATATAAGCCCCATATTGCTGTTATTTCAGGTATTTCTTGGGATCATATTAATGTGTTTCCTTCATTCGACATTTATAAACAGCAATTTATTAAATTCATCGATTGCATTGAGGAACAGGGAACTTTAATCTTTTCAATGGATGATTTTGATCTTAAGCAAATTGCAGAGAAAAGCAGCAAAAATATCTTGAAGATTCCCTACACCACTCACCCCAATTCCATTGAAAAAGGTATAACATTTTTGGAATCCGAAAATGGCAAATATCAATTGCAAGTATTTGGACAGCACAATCTCCAAAATATTTCAGCAGCCTTAGAAGTTTGCTTGAAAATAGGAATAGATAGACCAACAATCTATTCTGCATTGGCTACATTTAAAGGCTCCCAAAGAAGGCTACAGCTTCTTGCTAATCATGATAATGTATCTGTTTTTCTTGACTTTGCGCATGCACCATCGAAACTTATCGCTACAACTCAAGCAGTAAAAACTCAGTTTCCAGAACGCAAACTGGTTGCATGTTTTGAATTGCATACATATAGCAGTATGAATGTGAATTTTCTAGGACAATACAAGGATTCACTTTCACATACAGACATGGCATTTATTTTCCTTAATCCGCACTCACTTGCCATAAAAGGGCTTGAGCCAATTTCTGAAAGCGACATTACTGAATCTTTCAATAAGCCTGGGCTTGAGGTTTTTTTTGATGCAAATTTACTGATGAACAAACTATTATCATTAAAATGGGAAAATATGAATTTATTACTCATGAGTTCAGGAAACTTTTCCGGGATGCAATTGGAGAAGCTTTCTAAATTGATATTAAATAAGTAGCAATTATACAAATATCAAAATATGAAGCAAATAGTTATATTCTATTTTCTATGTGCTTCATTTCTGTGTACCCGCGTGTTTAAAAGATTGTATGCGAATTGTTATATTTTGAAAAAAGCAACATCATATTTTTCGATGTTTTCAGGAGTTCAGAATTGTTAGGTCATCGAAAAATGGTTGAAATTGGAATCCACGGAAATTTGAACCAGTGCAAATATGTAATTGTGCATGAAACAAAAATTGAAGTATTTGAAAAGCAGATAAATATCGTGTGATTATTTCTATTTGTACTTTTTATCAAAAACAGGGTCAATGGAATCTATAAACCCATTACAAATGTGAGCTGCTTCCCTGCAGCCCCCATCGCAAGAATAAAGCAAATTACAGGACTTGCACATCAACGGATGATATTGCTTCAAAGTAAATACCTTCCATTGTTCGTGGGTTTTTAGTTTTTCGAGTTCGGAAAAATGAATAATTCTTTGCGGGGAATGATTGCAAGCTCGAATGTATCCAGAAGGATCTATAGCAAAAAAATCAATTCCTGCACTACACCTTGTTCCAATATTTAAATTTTTATATTTGTCTATGTTTTTGATTATGCATTTAGGTAGCTCAGTACCAATGGATCCTTTTCTGTTGGCTTTTATTAGAACTTCCTCTGTGATTTCGAGCATGGTATTGATTTGTTCCACACTTAACATTAATTCTTTTGCATACTTAAGTCCTCTTCCGCCTGGCAAAAATCGATTCAATAACACAAAGTGTGCTCCAGCAATCAACGCCGATGAGATAGTTTCATAGAGTTCATGAATATTTAAACGAGTAACCGTAATATTCACAGTATTAGGAATATCCATTTTGCTTGCTTCTTCAAACCAATGTAGAACCTGATCTGCACTACCTTTACCTGTATGTTTGTTATAAGTCGTTAGTCCTGGCAAACTCATACTAAGGTGTACATCGAATTGCTTGCACAATTCCAAAATGCCCTTATTCATTGTACCGCCATTAGAAATCAGAAAAATTTTAGGTGATACAAGTTTACTGACTAAACTACCATTTTCATCTTCAATTAGTTCTGTTTTTTGACTTCTAGCAAATTCTACAATTTCAGGCAAATGTTTATTTAAAGTAGGTTCTCCACCCGTAAGCGCAATATTGGCAACTCCCATCTTGCAGAGCTTTTTTATAATATCAAGCCATTCAATCAGTTCATTCTCAGTATGTTTCTTGAATTTGCTACTGGGGGCTTCCCATGGGCAGGAACAGAACAAACATTGATGATTGCACTTATAGGTAAGCTCTAAAACTGCACTTGCAGGCAGAAATGATGGCGCTAAAACCGAAGTAATTTTCTTTTCCAAAATGAACTTATTCTTTTTTTAGTTTGACGCCCAAAACTTGTTCCAACCTTGGGATATAATTTTTTAAAGGAGTACCTCTATCGTAATAAGATAAGTGCTCATTTTTCCCTTCCAGAAAATCTCTAATTAATTCTAAATCTACATCATTCAAACCTTGGTATTCATGTACATAATTCGTATCTGAATAATGAATCTTGATCCCTATTTGCGGATCTTCAATTTCGGGTTTGCATTTTTTACAAAATTGAGATTGATCCAGAGTTAAATCGATGGCTTGTAGATTGTGCAATAATGCTAAAATTGTAGGCAGGCTTCTTGTAATAAAAGCGGCCTTATCCTCAGTATATAAAGTGCGATGTCCACAATCGGGGCATATATATTCTGCTCTACGGGGCGGCCCAGCTTGCTTGTAACACATGGCACCCATAGAGAGTTCCTTTGGAGCTTCACTTTGAGCAAGTTTTTCCAGCATAGCAGAAATTTGCTCATAACTTAATTTGGTTTTCCCTGTAGTATCTATACGAATATTCATTTCAGCTTTTTTTTGAGAAAAAGGCCCTAAGCATGATGAAGCAAAGATAAGAGAAAGTAGAAACAAAAAAATAAATATAAAAGGCATGTTTTTAGTTTTTAAGTTTTACACCCAAAATCGATTCAATTCTGGGTATATAATCTTTGAGTGGAGCTTTCTCTCCATAATCTGACTCATGAATATCTTGACCGTTTAAAAACGCTGAGACCAAGGATAAGTCATTGGAAGTCAAATTGCAATATTTGTGTGATGAATTTTCATCCTTATAGTGGGTGATTAAGCAAAGTTCCGGCTTTTCTACATTTGGTGAACACTTTCTGCAAAATTGCGATTCATCTAATTCAGCTTTAAGTTGCGTCAAACTTTTGTATATGCTCCTACAGGCAGGCAATTCCTGAAGTACAAAAGGAGCATAATCCTGTGTATATAATGTTTTTTCGCCACATTGAGGGCAGCAATATTCCGCTCTGGAAGGAGGAGCTGCTATCTCATAACACATTGCAGAAATTGTTTCCTCAATGATCACTTTCTTTTTTGAAAGATTTTGTAATTGCTCTTCTATTTCTGATCTTGTGTTGTAAGTTTTGCTCGTATCCATGATTTGACTTGTTGTATTTGTGGAATGTATTCCGGTTTTGCAGCTTAACAGTCCTATGCAAAGGATTGTTACAATGATTGAAATAATGATGAAATAACCCATTGCCTTAGCTTTTTTTTTCTTTAAAAATACTGATATGACAAATTTACAAACTTTAAACTTATTTCCAAAAGAATCATCAAGATAAGATTTTTTAAAATAAACAATCCGGTTTTAGCAATTCAGTACATGTTCTATTTACACTTCATATAGAGATTTTACAATTTGATTGACAGTAATATATTTTGCCATCATACCTTTTTTAATTTCCATTTACCCTTTTTGAAAACCCAAAAAGCGATCAGAGCCAAGGCTGTTTCGGCTATCGGAATAGCAAGATATACACCAAATTCATTCATTTCTAAAATATTAGTAAGAAATATGGCTAAGGGTATTTCAAAAATCCAAAAGCAGAAAAAGTTTATCCATGTAGGTGTTTTTGTATCACCAGCACCGTTGATTGCCTGCATCATCACCATCCCTAATCCGTAGAAAATAAAGCCCAAGCTAATCATTCGCAAACATAAAGCTCCATGCGCTAATACACTGGGTGTAGAAATGAAAAAACGAATAAACATTTGCGGAAAAACAATAAGAATTGCGCCGATTACACCTAAAAACACAATATTTACAAGGGATGTAATTTGCACAGATCTTTCAGCCCTGTCGGGTCGGTTTGCGCCAAGATTCTGCCCAACCAAAGTTGCAGCAGCGTTGCTTAATCCCCAGGAAGGCAATAAAGCGAATACAACAATACGGATAGCAATCGTGTAACCAGCCACAATTTCACTTCCAAATTGAGAAATCAACCGTACCATAATAACCCAACTTGAGGTCGCAATGATAGACTGAAATATTCCTCCAACAGAAAGTTTAAGAATTTTCAGCATCAAACCCAATTCTATTTTAAGATCTTTGAGCATCAAACGGAATTTCGACGATGAATGAAACAAAATATAAATTTGATAAATCACCGCAATGCTACGTCCTGTGGTTGTGGCAATTGCAGCTCCCATTAAGCCCAAAGCAGGTATAAAACCTAAACCAAAAATGAGGATAGGATCCAGCACCATGTTGATAATGTTGCCTATCCACAAAACACGCATCGAATATGCCGGGTTACCAGCACTCCTGAAAATGGAATTGATAACAAACAATAGCATTACAACAACATTAGAACCCAGCAACAAACGAGTAAAAGAGGAATATTGATGAACAATAACATCATTCGCTCCCATAAATCCCAGAATTTCTTTGGTGAAAATAACGAAAGGGATGGCCAAAATCAAGGAGATAATAATGCCCATGAATATTGCCTGAACAGCCCCTGATTTAGCACCTTCCAAATTTTTTTCACCCGTTCTTCGAGAAATGATAGCAGAAGTTCCGGCGGTCAATCCAAATGCAATAGCATAGATGATGGTCATGAGCGATTCTGTTATACCTACAGTTGCAATGGCATCCGCGCCAAGTTTTGATACAAAGAATATATCTACTACAGCAAAAAGCGATTCCATGAGCATCTCAAGAACCATAGGTATAGATAGATAGAGAATGGCTTTGCTTATTTTTATCTTTGTATAATCTTCCTCCTTGCCACTGATGGCATGAGAAATATGCCTGAACAAATCTTTGATTTTTGAAAAATCGAATTGAAATTGTTTAAATTTGAAACATAGTTTATTTTCCATGCTCGAAAGTTTGATTGAAAATGAGTAAAACAAAAAACCCGGCTTTTAGGCCGGGTCTGCGATAAAAATATTGAGAATATTTATAATTCAGCGCTTGCGATTCCGACCATTGGATATATAGAAAAAGTAATCACCATGCATGGAGACATCCAATTCTTAGGGGGGACAATATTCATTTGAGCCAGACGCATTTTTTCAGGTATTAATGTGAACGCAAAATTAAAAATAAATTCATCAACAAAAAAAATTTATTGAATAATTTTAAAAAAGCAGCTTCATTCAATAAAACTTTTATTTTTGTATGCTTATCTTTTGAGATTTATGAAAAACAAGAAACAATGGATGATTTCGATTTATCTGATTTCATTCATGATCATGGTTATTGGATTGTTTTTTCTTTCGGGTAAAGAACAAAGAATCACTTATGATTCTGCCTATTACATTCATGGTGCAAGAAATATTGCGGCAGGCAATGGATTTTCAATCCAAAAATACCATGAAGATGGAAAGGTGAAACTTGAACCAATAACCAAGTACCAGCCACTATACTCATTTTTTATATCTATACCTGTGCTGCTATTTAATGCCGATGCTTTGATGAGTTCCAAAATGATCAATCATTTATTCTGGTTTGCAGGAATGTTGATTTGCTTTTGCATTTATTCCAAACTTTTTGGCCTGTATTCCTTGAATACGCTTGGCGGAATGGCATTTTTACTATTTTCATCCGGATTATGGACTTACACAAATGCTGCTTTGAGTGAAACCGTATTCATATTTTTTCTGTTTTTATCTGTTTTATTTTCTGTCAGTTATACCCAAAATACAGGAAGAAGGTCAATCATGTTTTTATTGTTATTTGGCTTGAGTACAGGTTTTTGTATTCTTACCCGATACATGGGGTTACCTTTTGTTGCGGCTCATTTTCTGCTAATTTTTTTACACCAGAAAAAAAATAGTTGGGGCAAAATTTTGAAGGATATGCTAATATTTTGTTCTCCCTTATTTTTGACCTTGGGTTTTTGGACTTTAAGAAATAAAATACTTGCAGGAGAAATTGCCAGTCATTATGCCTGGAAGAAGACAAGCAATATTTTTGATATTCATAGAATTATCGAAGTAACAAATTATTTTCTTACCGATAGCT
>Ga0316607_1000209_pt1 | contig 23622 bp, 20 predicted proteins | sample MIS2016062E_MG_FD_207674 | JGI IMG/M metagenome (GOLD analysis project Ga0316607, IMG submission 207674) | Microbial mat bacterial communities from Middle Island sinkhole, Lake Huron, Michigan, United States - MIS.2016.062E | ecosystem: Environmental > Aquatic > Freshwater > Lake > Sediment...
ATTCATTGCTTTTCCCTAATGCTAAACTTATTCCTGGGGCAGTTGCCGCAAAGCTTTTTGCGCTAAAATCACGAGGCGCTCTGGCTCAATTTCGGCGGCGGCAGACGTGGCAACTTGGCTGACCGCTCGCCGAATGGCCGTTACGGCAGCCTCAACTTCAGCATCTGAAATCGCCATGTCAGCTGCGATGTGGGCCGCCTCAGCGCTGGCCCATTCAAGCAGCGCGCTGGCCTGCGCGTCCGTCAGGTCACCAGTCAAGCCTTCATCTTCAAGAATGCGCTCGGCAGCTAGTTGTTGGCGTTCAGTCAGCGGAGCAACCGAATTTGTCATTGCTTCGGTGGAATAATCGGCCATCCCTAAGATGATTCGGGCAACATGTTTTATGCCGCGAATTAAATCAGCGATTCGGATATTTTCATTCGCGCCATTAATGTGAGAACCAGGATAACTTATCCCTGCATTCGCAATTGGAACTTTAAGATGTTGCACAAAGGGATAATAGGGCCCCGAACTACCCAACATCGGCCAAAACAACATCGGTTGCGGATAGACTTCGGTGGCGGTTTGGCGCACTAATTGAATAAAAGGGTCTTCAGGATTCGTTCGCGCCGGGCGTTCCCCACAGACAAACTCAACTTCAATGTCGCTAAAACCTTCGGCATCAAGGTGGGCCCGCAGCTTGGCCACAATATCATGCGGCTCTTGTTGCGGAACGAGGCGAAAATCAACTTTGGCCTTAGCTTCAGCGGGTAAAATCGTTTTCATTCCGCGCCCTTGATAGCCTGCCGTTAGCCCACAAATCGTACAACTTGGCACGAGAATCTGCTCAAGCTGAAGTTCACGCCCTTCTAAACCTTTTAGGAAATCGGTCACGCCATAGAATTCACCATAATTCATGGTTTCGTCGGGCAGCAAGGCAAGTAACCCAAGATCGCGCTCCGTTGGAGGCAAAACATCGTCATAAAAACCTGCGATGCGAATGCGCTCATCTGGCCCTTTAAGGCTATTTAAGGCCCAAGTAAGTCGCCAGGCCGCGTTGGGAAAGATCGACCCAAAATTGCCTGAATGAGCTTCAAACCAAGCCGTTTGCGCTTTCAACTCAACAAAGCAGATGCCTCGCATTCCAAGATATTGCACGGGCGCACCTTGCGAATTGATCTCGCCAAAATCCCAGACACAAGCATTAGCTTGCAGTTGCGCTGCATGTTTCTCGATAAACCTGGGCAGATTGGGACTGCCGATCTCCTCTTCACCCTCAATCAAAAATTTGACCGTACAGGGCAAGCCGCCACACACCGCCTCAACGGCAGCAATGGCGGCCAAACGGCAAATCAGTTCCCCTTTATTCTCGCAAGCCCCACGAGCAATGAGCAAATCGTCGCGGCGCGTAAGTTCAAAAGGAGGCGAATCCCACGTGGCTATGGGATCAGGTGGTTGCACATCGTAATGATTGTAAAAAAGCAGCGTGCGTGAACTTTGTCCATTCTTGTGCGCCAAAATGACAGGGTTGCCAGCAGTAGGAATAAGGTCGGCCAGAAACCCGCGTTTGAGCAGACTTTCACTCACAAATTGGGCACATTGGGCAATCCCCAGCCCTTGGGCCGCGACACTGGAATGCCGACAGAGTTGGGCTAATTCAGCGATAGATTCTTCAATGTGAGCTTCAATATAAGCGTCAAGTTGCGAAAGAAGAGTTGTTTCTGGCATCCGAAAACTCCTTTTATGCTTTGCAAGCGTGCTTAAACTAGGCTGAAACCTCTTCTTCAGAGTTGGAATCAACGGCTTTAGCCGTTGTCTAGGCCAATGGCTAAAGCCATCGGCTTCCAAGCTGAAGAGGCCTTCTTGGCCGCTTAGGAAAAAAGGGCGTTATCCTCGAGTTCAGCCACGGTTGCTGAACTTGCTGAAGCATTGCGTAATAATACTTGCGCTTGCTTCTAGTCTTTAGGTAAAATATCGTTCAATTTTGAAGGTTGCACAGGATTCGCCACTTTGCCAAATTCATCGTGGCGATAGACAATGCTGCCTCCCGACATAGTGAGCATCACTTGCCCTTTAAGCTGTTGGCCTTGCAAAGGATTATTTTTGCCTTTGGAAGCAAAATGCGCTGTTTCGACAATCCAAGGGCGATCTGGGTCAAAAATGACAATATCGGCCCGCGAGCCAGGGCGGAGCGAAGAGGGATTGCGCCCTAACACAGCAGCTGGGCCTTCTGTCAATTTGGCCACGACGTTCATCAAATCTAGCGCATTGCAATGGGCTAACATCAAAACTAAGCCAAGCGCAGTTTCCAACCCGCTAATGCCACAAGCCGCGAAGCCATATTCGCATTCTTTATCAACTAAGGTGTGAGGCGCATGGTCTGTGGCAATCGCATCAATTGTTCCATCACAAAGGCCTTCAATTAGAGCCTCAATATCCTCTTCGGTGCGTAAAGGAGGATTGACTCGCGTTCGGGTGTCATAAGGCGGGAGCAATTTGGGATTAAGCCAAAAAGGAATTCGCACTGAATCTCGATCAACCTTCTTTTTACGTCGTTTAGCTTGACCAGATGATGCTTGATGAGCAATTTCAGCAGCCGAAAGCTCATTGTAATTAGCCAAAGAGCCTAAAACCCAGCGATCAGTTAGCGTAAGATGATGTGGCGCGACCTCCGCCGTAACATGGACTCCGCGCTGGCGAGCATTGCGGATGAGCGCCACGCCGCCCGCCGTGCTGACATGGCAAATGTGAAGATGAACCCCCGTCAGTTCGGCGAGGGTCAGATCGCGGGCAATATGGGCTTCCTCGGCGGCAGCGGGATAACCAGGGAGGCCCAGCCGCGTGCTGATGGCTCCTTCGTGCATCGCCCAGCCCTTGTTCAGTTGAGTATCCTCACAATGGCACATAATGGGCACTTTGAGCATACTGGCATAGGCCATTGCGTTCCGCAAAATGGCGGGATCAGCAACAGAACTGCCATCATCGCTGAAAGCTACACATCCTGCTTCCACTAATTCGGCCATTTCAGAGAGATTTCGACCTTGGCGGCCCTGCGTAATGGCTCCAACAACCTCGACTTGAACGTGGCCTTCCTGCCAAGCAATTTGGCGCACTTGCCGCACCGTAGCCGCATTGTCAAGCGGTGGTTCAGTATTGGGCATGGCACAGACACAGGTAAACCCGCCCCGCACCGCTGCCATTGTCCCCGTAGCAATCGTCTCTTTTTGCTCTTGGCCTGGCTCGCGCAGATGGGTATGAAGGTCGGTGAAGCCTGGGGAAACGATGCAACCCCGCGCATGGATGATTTCCACATCTGGCGCTTGCCCCAAGGCTTCCCGCTCCAGGGCTGATTCGGCGATGTCAAATAATTGAACAACTTTTCCGTTTTCAATCAAAACATCGCCCAACATCGCTACTCGTTGGGCCGGGTCAATAATACTGCCATTTTTGATCAAATAGCGCATTGAATCTTTGCTGCTCCTTTCGAGGTGATCAAAATTGATCACCCTGAAGTTCTAGGCTGAAACCCAAGCTCTTTTCCCTCGGAATCAACAGTGGTTGCTGAACTTGCTGAAGCATAGCTGTTGCTTCACGGCTAAAGCCGTGGACTCCGAGGGTGAGACTCTCTCCGCGACCAACGAGGCAGCTGGGGCTGCTTCAACCAAACACCCATGCTAACTGCCTGGTTTACAAACATTGTAATCTTCGTGGGAAACCACCGCGAGAGGAATCAGAATCGACCCCTGTCCCTGATCTCTATAGAGCAGCCGATAATTCCGCGTAACGGGAATGCTAATAATCGAGCGGTCATGATTCAAGCGCTTCCCGCGAAAATTGTGATAGTTTTGCCCATTCGCTAGGCCTTGTAAAATTTGCCGCGCCTTAATCACCACGTCTTTAGGAAAGCCACGGAGATCAATCGGGTCTTGGCGAAAAGTGGCTTGCCAATCTTCCTTTTCTTGCCTTTTTTGGGCCTGTTCAGCTTGCTTTTGGGCACAGGAATGACAAAACTGGCCTAAGCCTTTGTGACCACAGGGGAAAGTTTTTTTGCGCTTAGACATAATCTAAAAGCCAGGTTTTAGAATCAAATAAACCATTTGACCTCCACAGCCAGGCATTATGCTGGTTGGCCCGCATTTACTAACCGATAAAGGAGCGCCATTCGCACGGCTACGCCATTGGTGACTTGCGCCTCAATCAGCGAATGCTTTGAATTGATCACTTCAGGCATGATTTCAACCCCTTCATTCATTGGGCCAGGGTGTAAGACCAGAACGTCTTTTTTGGCAAGGGCCAGCCGCTCCATTGTAATGGCAAAAAAGGTCTGATATTCGCGCAGCGAAGGGAGCAAGCCTGTAAGTTGGCGCTCCTTCTGGAGGCGCAGGGCCATAATCACATCGGCCCCTTTCAAGGCAGTATCCAAATTGTAGGAAAGCTCAACATTGGGCCAGGTAGCTTGCCAAAATTGTGAAGGGCCTAACAAGGTCGGGGGAGCGCAAAGCGTTACTTTCGCGCCCATTTTGGTCAAACCCCAAAGATTCGAGCGAGCTACGCGACTATGAAGAAGATCGCCTACAATTACCACTTTGAGCTTGGTAAGCCCCCCTAGCTTCTCGCGGATCGTGAAGAGGTCAAGCAGCGCTTGCGTGGGATGAGCATGGCGACCATCGCCCGCATTGATGACTGAGCCTTTGAAATTTCGGGCCACGAAATGCGGTGCGCCCGCTTGCGAATGCCGAATCACAATCATATCGGCCCCCAATGCTTGCAGCGTTCGCACTGTATCCAACAAGGATTCACCCTTTTCGACGCTGCTGCCCTTAGCGGTAAAATTGATCACATTCGCCGAAAGGGCTCTGGCGGCCAGTTCAAAAGAGATGCGCGTGCGCGTACTCTCTTCAAAAAACATATTGACGACGGTTTTACCCCGCAAAGTTGGGACTTGCTTGATCTCGCGGGCCAAAATCTCCTTCATACTCTCCGTAGTTTCCAGCACTTCCTCGATTTCTTCCCGACTGAAATCATCTAAATCTAAGACATGCCGATTGTGAAAGCCCGCCGCTGAGATGGTCGACACGCTGCTTCTCCTGACTTAGCTATCTGGATGGACAATAATCACCGCGTCTTCGGTTTGATCAGTTTCTCGTAACCGAACATCGACCTTTTCTTCGCGGGAAGTAGGCATATTCTTCCCCACAAAATCAGCGCGAAGGGGCAATTCCCGATGGCCGCGATCTATCAAAACGGCCAACTGAATCCTGGCGGGGCGGCCAAGGTCGGCGAGCGCGTCAAGCGCGGCCCGCACCGTGCGCCCCGTGTAGAGAACATCGTCAACCAAAACCACCGTATGCCCCGTGATGTCGTGCTGAATCATAGTTTTACGGACAATCGGGGCCGGCCCACGCAAGCTCAGATCATCGCGGTAGAGGGTAATGTCAAGTTGCCCTACGGGGACTTCCTGCCCCTCCGAATCCGCTAACGCCGCCGCAATACGGGCCGCCAGCGGGACACCTCGCTGCCGAATCCCAACCAAAATCAGGTCACGGATACCTTCATTACGCTCGGCTATTTCGTGGGCAATCCGAATCAACGCTCGCCGAATCTCATCGGCATTGAAAATCTGCTTTTCGCTCATGCGCTTTGGCTCTTATCCATAATGGATTTCCGAAGAATCCCCAACATTTAATTGTTGAAATTGCCCATTGACCAGCGCATCATCCCCGATCATACTGTTTTGAAGCGTAATCGCCTCGATTTGGGCCCCTTCGTTGATGATCGAGTCCCGAATCCGTGAATCTTTGATACTTGCGCCTGGCGCAACTGAAACATAAGGCCCAATCACTGAGTTTTCAACGTGGGCTGTATCAGGAATGTAGACGGGCGGAATGATAATCGAGCGCGTTACGGAGCCGACATAACTTCCCCCATTCTCCAAAAGATAACGATTTGTATCAAGTAGGGCCGAAGGGTTGCCGCAATCTTTCCAAACCTCAACGCGCTGGGCACGGAAACGTTCGCCCCGCTCGATCATGACCTGAAGGGCATCTGTTAGATAGAATTCACCTTTGGTTTGGAGATTATTTTCCATGATATAAGCGATTGATTCAAACAAGCGCTGCGCTTCAGGCACAAAATAGACCCCAATTACCGCTAAATTAGAAATTGGATGCTCAGGTTTTTCCACGAGTTTGGTGATCAGCCCATCTTCCACCACTGCGACCCCAAACCGCCGAGTATCTTCCACTTCTTGAACAAAAATTGTCCCTTCGTCGGTTGCCCGATTCAGAGGGGCAAGATCAGCCCGAAAAATCCCATCACCAAAGACAATCAGCATTGGGCCTTTGACTACTTCGCGGGCCAAATAGATTGCGTGGGCTTGGCCGCGCAACTCGGTTTGTTCCAAAAAGCGCGTTGGAAAGCTGTATCGCGCCTTGACAAACTCTTCGATGCGATGCCCCAAATAGCCCGTAACGAAAATCAATTCTTCAATTGCAAGAAGTTGCAAAGAATCAAGAATGTGGGCCAACATGGGTTTGCCCGCCACATTGACGAGCGGTTTGGGTTTACTATAAGTATGGGGGCGCAGCCGTGTACCAAGCCCCGCCGTCAAAATAATAACTTTCATTTGTCAAGTATGCCTAACCCCAAGCTTTGGGCTTGAGCTATATCAGAAGCCTAATGCTGACAGGTACAAGAAGTACAGGTTCCGCCACCCCCACAGTTACCACTGTCGTGTTCTGGCGCATTTTTGCTGGTTTCAGCTTTGCCCAATGAAGCAAAGAGTGAAAAGCGGCGTTTGATCTGTTTTGAAGCACAGTTTTGACAGACAAGATCACTGTCAGCTTGATCCATTCGACGCAGTAGATCAAATTGGCTTCCGCAAGCTGTGCATTCATATTCATACATTGGCATAAGAGCTTACCTCATTACTAAAAAGACAGGCTTGAAAGCTGTCTTTCGCTAAAATTTGACTTTCATTCATTGAGAAAAGTTAGTTCACGTTGCCTAAAGCTGTAAATTGCTGTCAACAAAATGATTGCTAAGAGTGCGCCCTGGGTTATGAGAACGGTAAATTCAGGCGTTCCCGTGCGTTGCTCAAGCATCAGGGCAAACCCGCGCAAGATAGGCAAGAGCGGATAGCTCAAAAGGGCTTGCATCCCGCTTAAAATCTGGACGAAGTCTTTGGGCAAAGTTTGCAAAAAATAGCCACTCACGAAACTGCTCGAAAAGGCTAGGGCCAGAAGGCTCAAAAGAAGCAGTCGCCAACCAGTTGATAAAACCATCGGTGTGAGCAGGAGTAAGAAAGCTCCAACTAAACCCACATTGAGGACTAAAGGTATTGTCCGAACTATAAAATTCGCAAAATTTAAGTCTGAAGGAGGTTTGAGAAAGAAAGTAGCTGCACAAATTATGCAAAAAGAGAGTAAGATCAGCAGAAGCGCACAGAAATAAAGCCCTAAAAGATAACTAGTGCGATCCAGCCGGCGGATGAGCAACAAATAGCCTGCGGGTTGGTCGCCCTGACTTAGCACAGATGAGACCGTGAACAACGTAAGAGCTAACGAAAAAGCCCCGACCGACCCGAAGAATTGGCCTGTTAAAAAGGGTTGTTTGTTATTAAACAATAAAAAGAGAAAAGCAAACGTAAGGAAAACCTCGATTAGGATGCGTTTTGAATGAAAGTAATCCTCTAAGGTAAAGCGCAAAAAGGATAAAAAACGCAGAATAAAGCACACAAAAGGCATTTGACCAATTTGGTTAAGGTTCATTGCTAAGTTCCGAATCCTATTTTTGAATTTCTAAGCTCAATCTGGCGTTTCATGGGGCGGAGCAATCTGCTTTTGGGGTGGGTTTCCCTGCTGTAAAGTTTGAATCACAGCGGCCAAAGTATCATGCTCAATGCGGAGCAGATCGTGAGTAGCTTCATAAAGCGCTTGAAGATAAAATTGCTCCAGGGGCCGCTCCAGCGGTTTGAGTGCTAACACAGTCACGCCGGCATCAAGAATAGCACGCAGCGCCAGGGTTTGCAAAGTAGGATTGTTGGGCTGGAGGGTAACGCTGTAATTTCCGCATTGCACCGCCGAAGAAAGGTAGCAAAGTTGGTTTTTAAGCTCGGTGGGCAGCTGATTGACCTGAATTTTCACACTAACGCTGGCGACGCGCAGTTGCCGAACCTCAGTTTCAGCGACGATTTTGCCGCCCGCCAAGACCCCAACCCGATCACACAAAAACTCAACTTCGTCGCTATAGTGCATACACAGTAAGGTTGTGGGGCAAAAAGGCCGAATCCGCAGCAGCAAATCAAAGATTTCAGCCTTTTCATCGGGAGCTAAATGGGCGGTTGGGTTATCAAGGAGCAACAAATCAGGTTCAGCAAGCATGGCTTGCGCGATTCCTAGCCGTTGCAACATTCCCTTAGAGCAAGTTGCAATTTTTTGCTGCCCAGCTTCTTCCAAACCGACCAATTCAATAACTTCGCTCACTCTTTTGTGGAGTTTTGAGCCGCGCAAATCACTCATCTTGCCTAAAAAACGAAGATATTCTTGGACTTTATAGCGGGCGTGATAAGCGTGATTTTCGGCGAGGTAGCCCACTCGCCCTTGGATTGCCTTTGGGTCACTTGTGCCCAAAATTTGTATTTTGCCCTCATTTGGCTTCAGGAAGCCGAGAATGAGATGCAAGAGCGTCGTTTTCCCGGCCCCGTGGGGCCCCAATAAACCATACACTTTCCCTAGCGGCACGCGCAGCGTTAATTCACGCAAAACGGGAACAAAGCTATATGCTTTACTTAAATTTTGAATTTCAAGCGCATTCATAGAAAAACAGTAATTTTCTTTTCAACGAACAAAGCCTAAATAGGCTAAAGCGATAATTCCACAAGGTAAAGCTCGCCACCAACAGAAGCGTAAAGCCTCTTGCAAGGTGAAAACAGGCCCAAAAGCTTTGTAGTGGGCTAAGAAAAAGCTCAGGCCGCTAAAAACAACCATTATCAAAACCAAATTGACAAGGGGAAACTGGGGAAAAGGTGGCAGCAGCGCAACTAAACTGGCAGCCAAAAGCGCAGATCTGTGCAAAGCATGGGCCGCTTGGGCAAGGTCAATAGTTTGGCTGTCTAAACCGTGGTTTGGGCCACCAAATGCAAGGCTCTCTTTAGCTCTAAAAGGCCCCCAGCCAATTGCGGCGGGAAAAGCTACGATAGCTGCCAAAATAGCCAAAATGTGAGCTAACAGAGGTGATTGGCCATTTGAACCGACAATTCGCCAATCTTGATGGAAAACCAAACTACTGCCTAAAGCTAACCAGAGCAAACTGCGCCCCACAACTCCCAGTTGCGCTTCGCGGCTGGAGGCTCGCGCCACCAAGGGCGAACCCGCGAACAAGCCGGGCAACAAGGCCAGCAAAAAAGCGCCTTCCAGCCCTGCCCACGCTCCCAGCCACAAACTGCCGTTGGCTTCAGGTGGGCGCGCAGTGAGGAACGTGGGATGCAAAGGCCACGGTAAAAGGAGTAAGCCCCCACTTGCAAGGCAAATCGTCAAAAGCGTGATGCTGACTTCGGATTCGCGCCAAGCTTTTCTAAAAGACTTGCCAAGTGAGCGCGTGATGATTTGAGTTCCTGATAGCTTGGCTGCGAGGATGCTTAGTCCTAAAGTGAATAAAAAACCAGGGTAAACCAACAATGCTAATAGAGACTGAAGAAAAATAACTTTCACTGCTTCAAAGCCTCCCGCACAGCCATTAAAATCGTTTCAGCACTTGGGGGACAACCTTCCAACTTCAAGTGAATAGGCACATCGGGCATTTTTTCTATGCCACCTTTACTAAAAGGTTGCCCATTATAGGCACAATCCCCAATCACCAGCAAGGGTGGTAATTGGTCTTTCTGAAGGATTTTTAGCAATTCAGACCGACAGCCCAGCGTAATCGGCCCTGTCAGGATAATGGCCGTCGCATCTTGCAGCGAGTTTGCCCAGGTTAAATGGCTACTTAACTCTACGGCCAACTCGATTTCGCGGTCACAACCTCCGCAAGAACCAGTATTAAGACGAAATAAGCGAATCATAAAACCTTGTTTTAGTGAATTTTCGTTTCCAAACGAAGCAAACAAGCAGATTAGAGAGCTTGAACAAAGGTCAAACTCTGAATAACGTCGCTAATCATGGCCAAGAGCGGTTGAGGATAAAGGCCAATCACCAAACATGCACCTAAAAGCAGTAAAGTTAAGATGGCCGTGCTGGTTGGTTCGGCTTTAAGGTTGCGCTCGGCCAGCGATTCGGTAGGCGGAAGTAGCTCTTGAAAGACTAAAGCAGTTTGGCGCGTGCCTAAAAGGTCGTCATCCGTGGCTGAGGCCCCAAGCAACTTTTGTTGGCAAATCCGTGCCAGGCCCAAACCCGCCAGCGCCGTCGCCAACAAGAGCGGTAGAAATTCCAGCCAGCTACGTTGGGCCGCTTCTTGGTAAATTAGCATTTTACTGGCATAGCCGCTAAAGGGCGGCAACCCCAGCAAAGCCAACCCGCCACTAATGAAGCCCAAACCAGCTACGGGCCACCGTCGTAAAAGGTCGTGGCGCTCGATTCCTGGGGCACGACCATCGGGAAATTCTAACAACGCGAGGCTGACGAAAAGTAACATGATCGCTAAAGTCTGATTGAATAATTCAAACATTGCGCCCATTAGCCCAATTTCAGAAATGGAAACTAAGCCATAAAAGACCATTCCGCTATTGTAAATCAGTAAATAGGCTAAGGTGCGCCGGAGACTTGCTTGGCTAAGGGTCAGCAATCCTGCGCTGACGCTAGTTACAATACCACCAATTCGCAAGAGCGTCAATCCAAAAGGATTTTCAATTAGGATGGTCGGAAAGCGTTGCAAAGCAAGCACCAGCACGAAGAGACTCGTGATTTGAAAAATTGAGATCACGAGGGCCGTGACCATTGGAGAGCCATCTTCCACCAGGTCATTAAGCCAAGTCTGGAAAGGAATAAGCGCAAAGCGTAAAGCGAAACCTGTGGTAAGAAGAGCCAAAATGAAGCGGGTTAAGGGAAATTGGCCCCTTGTTTCGCCAGGTTGATAAATGTCCATTAAAACAAAGCTAAGATAGATGAGCATCCCAGCAATGATCATTAAGATGAGATATTTGATCGCCGTGGCGATGACTCGTGTGCCAACCAATGCGCCAGCGCCAGTGGGCAAATCTACCATTGCTAAAACGGCGGTTAAGCTGGCCGAAAGAAGCAATAACAATTGAAGAAAGGGGTCTTGCAGCAGTAAAATGGTGCAATTAAGGGCCAGCATGAGCAAAGTTACAGGAATAAAGTTCTCGCCATGAGGGAGATGCCACGAAACAATGAAGGCTAAAGCGCCAATGCTTAGAAAGAGAAAGATAAAAAGGCGATTTAAGGCATTCAGCGAGAGGATAATCCCCAAAATCCGCGTTAGGTCGTCGAGGGGAATTTGGGCTAAGAAAAAGGCCTGCGTAAAAATGGTTCCAACTGCTGCTACAATGATTAGCTCAGTATATTTACGCAAGACAAAACAGGTCGCGGCCATTGAAATGGGAAAAAGAATGAAAAGGAGATAGAGCATAGCAGGTAATACGCTTTGCTTTAGGTTCTTTGGTTATACAATTCGCTTAATTCGAGAGTTTTTAGGCGGTCATAAAGTAAGGCTGAAAGATAGGCCACGGCCAAAGCCAGCGAAAGCGTTAAGAAGCTCAAGAGAGCAAGGGCCATTACGCCAACTCCACTGGCATTTGGGGCATTGACCACAGCGGTGTAGAGCAAATCAATGCTACTAAGGCAGAGCAACAAGCCTAGCCCAACTTTGCGTAAATCGGCAGCCACCGCCAGGGTAAATAAGCCTGTCAAGCCGAGCCAATACCAGGCGAAATCTACGAGCGGCGAAGTAGCAACAGGATAAATACTTACTAACGCAAAGGTTGCAAGAAGCGCCAAAAGTAAGGCCCAAAAGGGAATCGTGTAGTCGCTAAGGCGAAAGGGCCGACTGGCACGGAGGCGCTGGGCGGCCCGCGCCGCTCGCCGTAATTCGGCCAGGCCAAATTCGTCTAGTTCTTCTAAGCCAAAATCTTGCGAAAACATCAGGGCCGTAATCGTCAAAATCGCTGTAACCGCAATGCCTGTCATCAACTTGACAGCGATAATCGTGCTATTTGTCCAGTAATCTAATGGTTGGTCAGCCGTAAAGAGTCTTTGGCCTAAGAAAACTGTGAGCGAAAGATAATTCAGCAGTAAGGCAGGAAAGGTAAAGCGCCAATCCTGCAAAAGCAAAATTGCTCCAGCACTCAAGGTAAGGCCAAGCAAAGGCCAAATTGGATCGATCATCTGCGCTAAATTCCTATCCGCGAGCGATCAACAAAATAAGACTCACGCTGGCTAAGACGATTCCTGCCAGGTAAAATCGTTTTTCAAAGAGATTCATCCCCGTTTGGGCCCAAAGACTGAGCGTATTTAACATCTTCCAGCCAAAATGCAAGAGTTTTTTAGGATAACCCACCCAAGCCAAAGGCTCTAAACTCGCAGCCAGTGCAGTTGGGGGTAGCACAACCGCTTCCATATCTTCATCGGTCAGAGTGAATCTTGTCCAGTTTGGGCGGACAATGAACGCCCAAAGGAGCAAAATAAACCCGCCAAACGCTACGCCAATATTGCCCGCTTGGGCCAAAAACCCAACAGAAAGAGTTACGGGAGCGCCTTCAACTAATTGTAACCAATCGCGCCACGCCAACTGCGGCCAAATCCCTAAAAGCAGAAGTGGAACAGTCGCTAAAAGAAAGACTGGGGCAAGCGAATGGCCATCAGAAATAGGATTGGGCAATTCTTTCTTTTGATTCCAAGCGGTTTGGCCCCAAAAACGAGCTAAAGGATTGAGATACGCAAAAAAAGCTAGTAAACTAATGGCTAAAATTGGGGGTATAACCCACGGCGTTTGGGCTAAAGCGGCTTCAAACAGCCAGCGGTGGCCCCAAAAACCCCACATCGGCGGCAAACCTAAAACTGAAAGACTGGCCAAGGCCCAAAGCAAACCTGTGATTCGTAAGCGCGTTCCCGCTTCCACATGCGTCAGGTCGTCGCTGCCCGTAAGCCGTTCCAACGCCGCAACCGCCAACGCGCCCGCTATCGTGGTCAAGCCAAGATTGACTAACAAGGCGGGCACAGCGAGGCGGGCCCAAAAGCCTTCCAGCGCAATCGCTAGGATGACAAAGCCCGCTTGACCGCTGGCTTGCCACGCTACAAAGCGGCGCAGATGCGTCTCGCGCATAGCTCCCGCAACGCCAATCAGCAAGGTCAGCAGCCCCAGAAGCAGCAGAAAGGTTTGCCAGGACGGGGGAAGCGTATTGGTTGGGCTAACATCGCGCACAACCGTTACGAGTCGCGCAAAAGTGTCAAGGGCCAGAAGCGGCAAAATCAAGCCGTGAATAAGCCCGCCTAAAGCTGCTGGCGCAATGATAGAATCTTCCAAAGCGCTCTGAAAGGGCCCTCCACCGACCAACATCAGACAAGCCAGAGTAACACAGATCGCCGCCAGCGCTCCCGGCATTTCGCCGTTATTCAGGGCAGGTTGCCCAAGCAGCAGGCCAGCCAGCAAAAGGAGGCTGGCCTGCAAGCCCCAAATTACGCCTTGCGGCAAGGCTGTGCTGCGGTCTAAAGCGCCACTCGCTCGCACAGCACTGTAATTGAGCAAGACCGCCAGCGCCCAGGTAAAGGGCAACAAAAGCCCATCACTTTGAAAAGCGATCTGCGTTGTTACCAAACTCAGCAAGGCCCAAGCAAAGAGTAAACTAAAACCCTTCACGGAGGGCGACAAAACTAATGCAATCGCTAAGAGGGCTAAAGTTCCTCCGCAAAGGAGCGTTAGGGCAAGCCCATCAGCATCTGTTTGACCAGCGGCAAAGATGTTGAGCGTTTCAAGGCCTAACCAATTTACGGGTGGCAGATCAACGGTCAGTCCTTGCAAATGGCCCAAAACGAGCAGCAGCGCCGTGGCCAAAGTCGCACCTGCCGCCCCAATGCCCAATGTGCGCGTCGAGACAAACCGATTGAGGCCTAAACAAGCAGCAGCGGCTAAGAGCAACGGCAAAAGGGAAACAAAAGTCACGAGTTTCGTTCCTTTAGCAATTGCAAAAATAAAGCTAAAAAGTTATTTGCGTTTCGTTGCATAGATAATCCCACTTTGGAGCGTACTTCGAGTAACAAGCGCCTTCAAATCAACGCCTAGCCCGACCAAAGTCTGGGCTACATGTGGCTGAATCCCCGTTAAAACAACTTGCGAACCCAGCAATCTCACGGCCTGCGCGGCTAAAACAAGCGCATTAGCCACTTGAGCATCAATTACTGAAACGCCCGTAATGTCAATAATCGCAATTCGGGCTTGATGTTCGGCAACGCCCAGCAGGAGAACTTCCATCACACGCTCGGCGCGGCGCGAATCAACCATGCCCACTAATGGCATTACGACCACATGTTCACTGATTGGAATCAGGGGCGTAGAAAGTTCAGCCAGCGTGATCTCTTGGGCCCGGATAATTTCTTCTTGAATCAGCACTTGCCGGGCCCGCTCTTCGACGCGGTCTCGCTGAATCGCCATCCCAATGATGCTCGCTGCGGCACTCAAAGCATCTACTTCGGCCTCAGCCCACAGCCGAGCGATTTTACAATCATCAAAGCCGATAAAACCCCACCAATTTTGTTGCACAAAAATCGGGACAACAGCCAAGGAAAGAATATCTTGGCCCGCGAGAAGCTCTTGCTCTTTGAGCGGAAAAGAGGTTAAAGGGCCATGGATCGGTTCGTTTCGCCCTAAGATAGCTTGCCAACGACCAAAACCATCTTTTTGATAGGAAAGCCCTTGCAATTCTGGCGCATCAAGCATCACGCTAACGCCATCTCTTGTCCATTCAAATCGCTGACTCATCAAGAGCGAACCATCAGCGGCTCCATGATTTTCAAAAATATAGGTGCGACTAACGTTAGTGGCGATTCCCAAATGCGCCAAAACGGTTTGGATGTTTTGTTGCCAATTGGTCTCTTCCAAAAAACGAGTTGCAGCGAAACTAACGGCTTCCAAAATGGCTTCGCGGCTGCGTAAAACCTCTTCGGCCTGCTTACGCTCTGAAAGATCGATAATCACGCCGAGCGAAGCTAAAACTTCATCATTCTCGTTGAATAAAGGATAGGAATGAAGCTGGGCCGGAAAAGCCTCACCTGATTTGCGCCTGTAGACCACTTCGCCCCTGAAACCAACCTTCCGTTGCCGCAAGAGCTTGCCCCGCTCTAAGACTTGGGCCTGATCGTTTGGGGGAACCAACAGCGCAAACGATTGGCCCAAGATTTCCTCGCGTTGATAGCCAAAAACAGATTCTGCGCCAGGGCTAAACTCTAAAATCGGTAAAGTTGGCAAATTTACATCAATTGAAACAAAGGCAACCGCTGTAGCCGCCGTAAAGATCACTCGGAGATGCTCTTCGCGTTGCCGCAGCGCTTTTTCGCGCCGCAAGCGGATCAGGATACTGCTCGCGTAAGTGGCAATCGTTTCAAGCGTGGCCCGCGTAGTGGGCGTGATCTCTTGCATCGCTCGGGAACCGATATTCAGGCAAGCCACTACTTGACCTTCACAAAGCACGGGGACAATTGCAAGGCTTTGGATGCCTTCTTTACTGCGAATATCAAGCTGTAGATCATTTTTCTCAAGAATGGTGTAAACTGGTTGCCCAGCCATAATGAGTTTGGTCTGCGGTGAATCGGCAGGATAATAGCTAGTTTTGGCAACAAATTCGGGCGACAAATCCTGGTTAATAACTAACTCAATTGCACCTGTTGTTTCATCTATGAGATAAATGCCTCCGCAGTCTAATTTGGCTACTGTAATTGCAGATTTCAAAATAAGATGCAAGGTTTCAGTAATATCAAGAGCCTTACCCAGGGCAATTCCAAGACTATGGAGATTTTGATTGGTCTCTTCTTCGATCTTTTGGTGGGTTATATCAAAAAAAGTAACGATTGCTGCATAAGGGTTAGCTTCAGTAGCCCGAAAGATCGGGCGCGTATTCATTGAAATCCAAATTTGCGTGTCATCAAGCGGCTTCCGAAACCCCATCCCAACTTCAAAGGAAGCTTTGCCTGTCCGCAAAGCTTTATGCAAAGGGTGTTCGGTGCTTGAAAAAGGTTGGCCATCCAAGTGAACCGCTTGCCAAGTGGCATCCAGCATCACCCAGCGCAATATTTGGTCGGAGCGCAAGCCGAGAATCGTTTCGGCGCGGGAATTGCAAGCCAAAACTCGCCCTTCTTGCCCCAACATCACCAACCCTTCGGCCAAAGTATCCAGTAAGGCGCGGTAGCTTTCTTCGCGCTCCTCTATCGCCAGCTGCAATTCCTTCCGTTCCGCAACCCCTTGCACAGCCCATGAAGGTTTGGCTCCCTTTTCTGAAGCTTCTTGCTTTTGCCATTGAGCAGTAACATCGCGCTGTTGCACTAAAACGCCCTGCTCTTGGCCATAAGTATAGGGCTTGATTTGCACTTCAAACCAACGGTGGAGCTGCACGGCATGGGCATATTTAAGCTGAAACTGGGGTTGCAAACCGCTCAAAACGGCCCGTAACCCCGCGGCCAGCGCGGGCAAATCGGCTCCATTGGGGGCAAATAAGAGTTCAAAACCTTTCAAATATTCTTGCCCAACCCAAAAGGGGAAGGGTTCAGAAACATTTTGACTCTCCTGTTGCCAAGTTGCATTGAGGTAGAGAATTTTGCCTGTGGCATCCAAGACCGCCAAGCTGTCGGGGAGGGCATCAAGCAAGCAGGCTGCATTTGCAACTAGGGTTGTGAGGGATGTTGGTTTCAAGTCAAGCATTTTGAGGTGGATCTTGTAACAGGCAAAGTATTCTACGCAGCAGCGTTTTTAACCCTCAGCACAAGCTACACAATGGTCGGTAGATTGGGTAATCAGCATGACGTTGTCCAACAAAGCCCCGACAAGTAAGGTGCGCGCAACCAGGCGCTCAAGCTGATGGGGGGCATCAAGCGTCACGGCGGTGAGGTGTTCGCCATCGCTTTCTACCGTATAGCGCAGCAGCCCACGGGGGCTTTCTACCGCTCCTGTAGCTTGGCCCGCAGGAACTTTGGTAGGCATAAGCCCTTGCCAGGGGCCCGCAGGGAGCTTTTCCAAGGCTTGGGCCGCCAGTTTGGTGCTTTCTAAGGCTTCCAGCAGCAAAACCGTCAGACGGGTATTAACGTCCCCACCTTCTTGCACCATCCGCTTACCTTCAAGCTGCCCGTAGGCCGCATACGGTTGATCAAGCCGCAAGTCAGCGCTGAGGCCCGAAGCTCTCGCCAGCGGCCCGCGCAATTGAAATTGCGTTGCGGCAGAGGGGGTAAGAATACCCACATCGACGGTTCGGGCGAATAGGATTCGGTCATCAATCACACGCTCGCCAAGCTTGAAAAGACTTTGCTTAATCTCGGTCAGCAAACCTAGAAGCCGTGACCGACATTCAGCACTCAAGTCGTGGCGCAGGCCCCCAGGCAAACAGATGTCGGGGATGGTTGGGCGGCCTGTGAGGAGCAACAGCGTTTGGCGGGCCTGGGCTTTTAGTTGCTGTAATGGTTTCGTAAAGCGGGGAAGTTCTAAAAGCGCAAACAAATTCGTTAAGGTTTCAAGATGCGACAGGAGGCGTTCAGCCTCAGCCACCGCACACCGCAGATAGGCCGCTCGCTCCGGAACCGCCAGCCCCGCCAAAGTTTCTAGCGCCTGGCAAAAAGCTAAAGTATGGGCGTGGGAACAGGGCCCGCAAATGCGCGAAACCAAAAAGAGGGCTTGATCAAGGGGGAGCCGAGCCAGCCTTTCTGTACAGCCGCGTTCATTATAACCTGCCCGATAGGTAACATCGATTACCGCTTCGCCTTCGATCTTCAGTAGTAACCGTTGGGGGCCACGCCAGGCAGGGTTAAAGGGCCCAAGAGCCAGGGTGTAACTCACCGTCTATCCTTACATTTTGAATCAAAATAACATGCTAGAACGAGTGCTGAGGCAGAAAGGGATTACAAAAACAAAGCTTTGCAGCGTTGCTATGATAGCACAAAAGTTTATTTGGCGCAACCGTTTGAAGCCTAAGATAAGTTTAGAAAATAACGCAAAAGAGCCTAAGTTCAAGCCCCAGAACTCAGCTAAAAAACGATCTTCCAAAGAAATTGGCCTGCGAAAGCGAAGAAAGAGCCAAAATAAACGCTTTGTTCCTGTGCAAAGGCCCTGGAAACTATCAGCTAAAGCTAAACTGATTTCAAGGGCGTTAAAAGCCAAGCAACGCTTATTTTTCGTTTTTCTGCCCAGGTGCGAGCTAAAGGAAACTGAAAGTAGTTTTTTTGTTTAAGTTCCCTTTTTGGGTTCTAATTTTCTCGCATCTGGACAAAAAAAGTGATTCAAAGTCTAGTACATTTGGCATTGCTATGCTATAATTCAGTACGCGAAGAGCCGCAAGCCGTCCCCCAAAGTTGGCTTCCGCGTCCTGAATCAAAATTTAGACAAGTTTGTCAATGAAGCTAATTGTGAATAATATGTTTAATCAAGTACTTTGGCGCTCGCAGATAGATGAACGGCTCCAGCTTTTAGGCCGGCATCCCTGGCATGAAGTTCAGATCAGTGGAACCCATAGTGTGCTAACCTATTTGGCGATTCGCACCCTGGAGCCATTTTTGGAAGCTTTTGAGCAACATCCGATTGCGGCGGTCTTGGCCCTGGCCGAGATCACAACGGGCCCTGGAGCCGACCATCTCATTCGTCGCAGTGCCAAGCTGCGCTATCAGGCCGCCCAAATTTTGGCCCAAGACCTGCGGACAATACCCGAATTGCGGCTAACGCTTGAAGACTTGATGGTCAAGCTTGAAACCCTCCAAATGGCTCGCCGAAGGTTGAATAGTTCCCGTGATGAATGGTTCCGCAGTTCGCTTCTTGCTGAATTAGGGCATTTTGAGGGAAATGAATTTACCCGAATGCGGGAAACTCTCAAAGACCCCGTCTGGAAATCAATTTATGATCTTATTCGCGGCCTCCGCAAACAACGGGGAAACTATACCCCTGCGGATCTTGCAATTTTGGATAAAGGCTTAAAGAGCAGTGCTTCCAATGTACGTTCGGAAGCAGCCCGCAAATTGGGTGATTTTGTGGCTAAACCCTCCCCCACGATGGTTGAGACTCTGGTGCAAATGGCCCTTCATGATTGTGAATTGGAGACTCGCAATGCAGCTTCGCGGGCTTTGGGAACGCTGTGGGATCGAGTCTCTTCACCGAAATTGCTAGATTACCTGGCCGAACAATTAGCTTCCCAAGATAATTTTGTGCGGTCAGCAGCAGCGCATTTGCTCTCGCAACTGGGTGAATTTGCAGGTACGGAGGAGTTGATTGTCAATCTTTTAGCTTTGCTCAAGGATGAAGAGGCTTATACACGGGAAGCCGCTGCACGGGCTTTGGGGCGTATGGGTACAGCCGCAATTACCCCCGAAGTCTTAAATATGCTCACCCAAACGGTGCAAGACGGTGATCCCAATGTGCATGAAGCTGCTTTAGATTCATTGCTTCAGTTACGCAAACTCCGCGCAACGATTCTGTTGCATTTGCCCACCATCGTTAATGAAGAGGAAGCAGCAGAACATGAAGAACAAGCGTTGAGAGAAGCCCTTTTTGGTAGTGCTAAAGTCAGTAGTGGTGAAGATTATGGGCCAGGAGTCCAAAGGCTTTAGCCTTTGGGGGCCAATGGCTAAAGCCATCGGATTCCGTTTACCAAAAAGACCCCCAAAGTCCCCTACCCTTACATGACTACCGAAATTCTAATTTTAGGCTGCTATTTGAGCAATTTGCCGAATAGGAATTCCTCTTTCAGCAAGATAAGTCTTAACTTCAGCAATGGTATATTTGCCAAAATGAAAAATAGAAGCGGCTAAAACAGCATCTGCTTGGCCCTCTGCCAGCCCCAAATACATATCCTGCGGTGAGCCTACCCCGCCAGAAGCGATAACGGGCACATTTACAGCACTTCCAACTGCCCGTAAAAGTTCCAAATCGTAACCCGTCTCTTGCCCATCCGCATCCATACTATTGATTACAATTTCGCCCGCGCCTAACTCGACTCCCCGCTTAATCCATGCAATTGCGTCGAGGCCTGTAGAGCGCGGATTGTGGCCTGTGTGAGTAAAAACTGCCCATTTCGGTGGATTCGAGGTTGAAACCCGTCTGACATCAACTGAAAGCACAATACATTGGCTGCCAAACCGTTTAGCACCCTCTTCAATAATGTTTGGTTGCAAGACAGCTGCGGTGTTAAGCGAGACTTTATCGGCTCCCGCTCGCAACATCCGATACATATCCTCGACAGTTCGCAAACCCCCCCCGACAGTTAAAGGAATAAAAACTTGTTTGGCCGTGTTTTCTACGACATCGGCCATAATATTGCGCTCATCGCTGCTGGCCGTAATGTCGTAAAAAACTAATTCATCGGCTCCTGCGGCGTTGTAAGCGGCGGCCAGCGCGACAGGGTCGCCTGCGTCGCGGTGGTTGAGGAACGAAACCCCTTTGACCACGCGCCCAGCCTTGACATCAAGGCAGGGAATGATTCGGCGTGTAAGCATCTTTTTACTCTTCCCTTTCGCTAAGAAACAACCGTTCCCGCACCTTCCAAAGCCTTTGAAACACAATTCGCGCTGCGAGCATCGCCCAAAATAACTTTTCCAACGCCTTCAGCCAAAGCTTCGGCTGCCCCAAGTAACTTTTTCTTCATGCGTCCTTCGGCAAGCGGCAAAAAGTTTTCTAATTCGGCCTTTGGAATATGCGTAATCAATGAATTCTCGTCGGGAAACGCTCGCAAAAGCCCAGGGACATTAGAAAGTAACAAAAGCGTATCGGCTTGCAAAGCGGCAGCAATTGCGGCGGCAGCCCGATCCCCATCAATGTTAAGTGCTTCGCCTTTTTCGCTGCAAGCCAGAGGCGCAACCACAGGTAAATAGTCATTTGCCAACAACATTTGCAGAAGAGGCAAATTGATTTGCTCTATTGTCCCTGTCCAATCATCGCGCAAGACCTTTTGCTTGCCATCTTCAATGATTCTAATGGCCGCCTTGCGTTTGCCTTGAATTAGTTTTCCGTCAATTCCGCTCAGACCAAGCGCATTAACCTTCAAAACTTGCAGCCGCTCAACGATTCCTTTATTTGCTGTCCCGCAATAGACCATTTCAAAAATCTCTAAAGTGCGGCGATCTGTATAGCGACTGGTATAACCGCTGGGCGAAGTAACGAAACGAGGAGGATGCCCTAAAGCTTCAGATAGCCGATTGGTTTCAGCAGAACCACCATGAACTAAGACAAACCGTTGCCCATTTTGCCAAAGCAGCGCGAGATCAGCGCATAAAGCATCATAATCAATGCCATCGCTGCCCCCAACCTTAATTACAATCATCATTTAGCCCTTTATATTGGATGCAAACCCGTGAAAGTCAAGCCAGCAGTTTCTTCAAAGCCACCCATTAGATTTAAGCATTGAACGGCACTGCCTGCTGCACCTTTCACCAGATTATCAATGGCACAAATACTTACGATTCGGCCACTTTCTTCGTCAAAAGCAAAACCAAGATCAGCATAATTAGTTCCAGCGATGATTTTTGGCTCAGGAAAACGATAGATTCCTGTGCGCTCCTTGATAATCCGAACAAAAGGCTGCTCTTTGGCAAAAGCGCGATAAGCCTTCCACAAATCTTTTTCTGTAATCGTGCGTTTAGCAAAGATATGAGCAGTAGCTAATGCACCGCGAACCAACTCAACTGAAGTAATTGAGAGGTGAATGTTCTTTAAGCCTGTTATTTGTTCAACCTCAGCCGTATGCCGATGCCCCACGGGAGCAAAAGAGCGCACAACACCCGCCCGCTCTGGGTGATGACTGCTTTCGCTGGCTCCAGCCCCTCCTTCAGATGAACCCACTTTGACTTCAACGATAATAGGTTGGCGCGTATCTATCAAATTCGCTTGCAGCAAAGGCAACAAAGCTATATTGGTCGCTGTGGCATTGCATCCAACCCCACTTGCAAACTGCGTTTGACGCAAAGCCTCTCGATTGACTTCGGGCAAACCATAGATAAACTTGCTTAACCACGTCGGCGCAGGATGCGGATGTCCATACCATTTTTGATACGTTTCGGGGTCGGTTAGGCGAAAATCAGCACTACAATCAATAATGCGGGGCGCAAGACTTGCATAATGCTCAATGGCTTTAGCTGCTTCGCCATGGGGAAGGGCTAAAAAGAGCAAATCACAGGCTTCCAATTGATCAGGATGCGCGAATTGTAGCAATGTACTCCCCCGCAAATTGGGGTGAACTTGATAAAGATAACGACCTGCATTGCGTCCGCTCGTAGCTTGAGCTACAGTTACGTTGGGATGCCCCAACAATAAGCGCAATAACTCGCCACCAACATAGCCCGAAGCACCAACAATACTTACTTTCAACGCTGATTCCTCCTTTTTTACTAGTTTTAGCTTTATAAAGAACTTCAATTAGATGTCTAAAGAGAGATTATCTGTAATTTTCTGTGGGCCAGCCCGCTTTAAGACTTCAAGCGTTAGGGGAAGGTTAAAGCGTTCGCCCTGCAAAATCTCTGCCACAGTTACGATTCTAAGTTTGGCAACAGGCTGCCGCATAAACACATTTTGATAAAAACCTGCTTTTTTTGCCTCTTGCACCATCGGTTTTGTGGGCGATTCGAGCGTAAGCAAAATTCCTGTAGCAGCTTTTTCGCGTTCAACAAGATAGCCCAACTCACGCACATCTTTCACACTAATTCCTCGCCCCGATTTTACTGAAAAGAGAACTTCGCGTTGATTTTCAGCATCTTCTTGAATAAAAGCTACGCCATCAATACCACCATCTGCACCTTTCTTCTCATTGATAATTCCGCGATTCTCAGTATAGGTCAAAATAGCCCATTTTTCAAACTCTTTGCGCGTGCGGTCATCCTCTTTCCTTGCCAAAGCATTAGCCGATTCTAGATCTTTTGGCACACCATCTAAAGCTATTTTGGTTAAAATTTCTTTTCCAAAGGCATCTTCTAAACGCTTCATAATCAGACTAATACTTTGAAAAGTAATATCAATCCCAATCCAACTTCTCTCTAACCTTTCAGCGACTGCAACCGTTGTCCCGCAACCACAAAAAGCATCTAAAACACAATCCCCTACATTACTACTCGTTTTGAGAATGCGCTCCAGCAAGGCTTCAGGCTTTTGCGTGGGATAACCTAAGCGTTCCTTAGCCATTGGGTTGATAATTGGGATTTCCCACCAATCAGGCGTTGGCGTTCCCTCAGATTGCTCATCTAAATAGATAGATTTTCTGCGCCCATCTGCGCCCAAAACGCTTTGGATTTTCTTGCCTTTTCCCGAAGACTTAGGTGATTTAGGCAGATAGGTTGTGTGAAAAACATACTGATCTGATTTCGTATAAAAGAAAATAACATCGTGATTGCTAGGAAATTGCGCTTGTTTCACATTCCACTTGCGATAACACCAAATAAGCTCATTTCTAAACGCGCCTTTTCGCCCTTGACCAGAAAAAATTGCATCTAAAACTAATTTCAGATAATGACTGGCAGTTGGGTC
>Ga0316607_1000211_pt1 | contig 23440 bp, 45 predicted proteins | sample MIS2016062E_MG_FD_207674 | JGI IMG/M metagenome (GOLD analysis project Ga0316607, IMG submission 207674) | Microbial mat bacterial communities from Middle Island sinkhole, Lake Huron, Michigan, United States - MIS.2016.062E | ecosystem: Environmental > Aquatic > Freshwater > Lake > Sediment...
CATAATATTAATTAATACAAATTATCATGAGCAATACATATTACAAAGAATGCCAGCATTGCGGATATACTGCAAATAATTCTACTTCTACATATTGGCAGGATGAATGTCCAAGATGCGGATCTAGTAGATATTATAAAGAATCATCTAGTAGTAGAGACGAAAGAGAAGAAAGAGTCAGTAGACAAGAAAGCGAATCTCGCGAAGATGCTTATCGCGATAGACAGAGTGGTAGAGATTCAGGAGATAGTATGTAAAATAAATCAATTAATATGTATAAAACATTCAGAGGATTTCTTCATTAGGTTTACTAAAACCAAATGAAAGATGAAGAATAATAAAAATTCGAAATTGTCTAAGACAACAACGAATAGAAAAGAGTACAAAATTGAGTCCAATCCAGATTACAAAGATTGGTATTTTGATGAATGCTGGAATTATTATAAACAGCATGAATGTAAAAAAAATAATAAGAGAAGACTTGTTATGTATCAAGTTAGAATGTATAGAACTTGGAAACACAACAGAAAGACTCAATGGAAGTAAAAACATAATGACTATAGTAACAGGAAGAGTTTCATCGCGCTAAATTGGATTAGCAATTAACTTCTAATTAATCTCTACGGTTCAAATCCGTCTAAAACTCTCCTAATTTTCTTAGTTATTTTTTAAAAAATGGACATCTGGCTGAGCGGCTTAGAGCGAAAAACTGTTAATTTTTAATAGGTGGGTTCGATTCCCACGGTGTCCGCGGCAGGTACTTTTTAAGTATCGAATCATTGATATAGATAACAAACGAAAAAGAAAACAAGAAAATTCATAGAGGAGATTTAATTCCAGATGGATGGAAATTAGGAAGAACATTGTGAAACTTTTTCATTTATCTGCATATAATATGCAGATAACAAACAATTTGGGGAGGTAGCTACAGTGGTAGAGCATCGGACTGTATACTAGGTGATTCTAGATAAAAATCAGGATGGAGTCTTATGAAGTTAATGGGTTCGTAGCCTACTTCATTCACTAATCCGACGGTCATGGGTTCGAATCCCATCCTCCCCTCTAACGGTATTGATAATGAAGTCAATACATAATATCAAGTAATCATGAGTGAGAAAATCAATCACAAGTTCGAAAATGGTTTAGAAGTTACCGGCACATTGGAAGAAATCGTTACAATTGCTAAAACTTTAGGTTTAAAATTTGATGTTACAAAGTTCTTAGCTGTTAATGGAGGTTCATTAAAAGGTTATTACAATTCAACATCAAGAGGTGTTATTAGAATTGATAGTATGACAGATGTACATTTGCGTAGAGCATTGTTAAAAAGAGCTCGTATTTTTTACAGTGAAATTTTTGATTCGAAGGACACGAATAAACAATTCCAAAAGAAGTTCATATCATTGACCAATGATCGTTTAATTTGCGAATTATACAATGAACTTGCTTTAAGAAAGTAATCATGGAAGAAAATGGAAATGTTAAAAGGTAGTTTTACATTTATTAAAATGCTTACTTTTAAACCCATTTCCATTTCCCTTTTTATTACAAATTGGACAAATATATTTTATAGAATTAGATTTAGCGGCACCAGCTGCTTTACCGTGAATTTCATATTCATTAAATATTTTAGGTGAATCTTCATAATACCATAAACTATAATTATCAGACATATTCATTCTTGATACTATAGTTCTATAGTTTATTTTTAGTTTTTCTGAAGCATCTTTTATACTTATGAATTTTTCATTGTTAATAATGACGGCACGATTTTTATGAGGGTTACCACGTTTTTTAACAGCTATTCCAATATTTAATCTATGAGACTTAGAAAAATATCCTTGTGCGCCGCCAGGTTTTATATTGTACATTAAATTAGGATAGAGATTTTTATAAAAAGCTATCCAATATGTTTCTTGTTCATTTAGAATATCATATGAGTTTATATTATCCTCTATGATTTCTTTTTTAAAATTTGCAACACCATATTTTTTAATAGCTCTTTTTAAAAGTGTTCCACTTCCTAGATATAATGGATTTTCGTGACTATCTTGACCAATATAGAATTTATTATTTATCAAATTTGTAGTTTTATAAATTAACATATTGTTTTTATTTATATATTCATTTAATTATTAATGCGACTGATAAAATTTTAAAATGGAAAATACTTTAGATTTATGTATATCATTTGATGATACAGGTTCCATGTCTTCTGCTAGAAAAATAGTGAGACAAAATATAAAATTATTGATTAATTCAATGATGGATGCCATACCAGGATTAAGAGTGGGTTTAATACTGCATAATGATTATTGTGATGCCCCAGAACATATCTTTACATTAGATTTAACTCGCGATGTAAAACTTATTGAGAATTTTATTAATAGAGATTCTCCATGTGGCGGAGGTGATGCGCCTGAATGCTATGAATTAGCTCTTCACGAAGCTTCAAAATTTAATTGGATGTCTGATAAAAGGGCTATGATTCTTATTGGAGATGAGGTGCCTCATTTAGTTGGTTATCGCTATGGTAGTATTGTAAATAATCTCGATTGGAGGGTAGAAGCTAAACATCTTGGATCTATTGGAGTTCAAATATACGGAGTACAGGCATTAGGAAGAAAGGGAAGTACTAGTTTTTATAGCGAAGTATCAAGATTAACAGGTGGAGTAAAACTCGATTTAAGTCAATTCCAACATATATCAACTTATTTAAATGCTGTGGCTTATCACCAATCAGGCAATCTTGATGATTATGAATCATCTGATCCATCATTTGCCACCAATTTCGCGTTGAAGAATATGTTTAATAAACTTCGTGGTGGATCTGGTACATTTAGTGGAGATACTGAAAGCAAAATTGAATTGCTTTCTAAATTTCAGGTAATGAATGTCGTTGAATCTTTAAAGATTAAAGATTTTGTCGAAATGATGGGTTGTAAATTTCAAAGGGGTTCTGGTTATTATCAGTTGATTGAAAGGACATCTGATGGAAAAGCCAACTTCGAAGAAATTCAAGCAAACAAAAAAGTTATTTTTGTAAATAAAGAAACTGGCGAAGCATTCGATGACGAATATTGGTGTAGAGAACAATTGGGAGTTCCGTATGGAACTAAAGGTAAAGTAAGGCCATTACAAATTCCAGAAGTTATGGATAAGTATGAAGTATTCGTTCAATCCAATTCATATACACGAAATTTAGATCGTGGCACAAAATTCATTTATGAGGGAGATTATACATAAATTATTTTTGATAATTCATTTTTATTATATATGTTTAATTCTTACACAAGTAAGTTAGATATATATAATAAAAATGAATTATCAAAAAATATATGATGATCTGATTTCATCAAGAAAACAATTAAAAAGAGATAAGTTTAATCATGAACGCCACCATATTTTACCGAGTTCTATGGGAGGAACTAATGAAAATATTAATTATGTTTATCTTACACATAGAGAACATTTTTTAGCTCATTGGTTATTATGGAGAATTCATAGATCAAGAAAGATGGCATATGCATTTATGATGATGTCTAACAGAGGAAAAGGATCTTCTCGTGCATATACTGAATCAATAGATGCTCACAGGAAAATGGGCCACAGTGAAGAAACAAGAAGAAAAATATCTATTTCTAATACAGGTAAGATTCAATCAATTGAATCTCGAAAAAAAATATCTGCATCTAAAAAAGGAACCATTTGTTCAGAAGAAACAAAGAAAATTTTATCTGAAATCCATAAAGGAAATCAATATTCTCTTGGTTATATTCATAGAGAAGAATCAAAAATAAAAATATCTAATGCTCTTCGCGAAAGAATAAGAAAACCGGAAACATTTAAAAAAATATCAAAGAAATTAAAAGGTGTTCCAAAATCAGAAGAACATAGAAAAAAATTATCTGAAGTTGGAAAAGGAAGATTAGTAAGCAATGAAACTAGGCAGATACTTTCTAATCAAAGAAAAAATGTACCAAAATCAGAAGAACATAAAGAAAAAATTAGAAATTCTAATATTGGTCAAAAACGTAGTGAAGAATGTAAACAACATATGAGAGAAGCTCGAAAAAAATATTTTGAAACAACTGGCTATTCAGATGAATATAAGTTAAATATGAGTAACTTACAAAAGAAAATAAGCCACGTTGGAGAAAGAAACTGTAATTTCGGAAAAGTTTGGGCATTTAATGATATATTGAAAATTAGTAAATTAATACCAAAATTTGAATTAGAAAAGTTTATTTTAGATGGATGGGAAAAAGGAAGAAAATTAAAATTTTAAGGCTTGTTAAAACCTAATAAGCATTAATTCATAAAATATAAAATCATAGTAACAGGAAGAGTTTCATCGCGCAAAATGGTTTTGCAATTGTCTATAAAACAATCGTTACGGTTCAAGTCCGTCTAAATCTCTCCTAATTTTCTTGATTTTTTTAAGACTTTTTAGGGTTATGACCTTAAGCGGCGGCAGTTGGCTTTAAACCATAAATTGTAAAATTTATAAATGAAAACGGTAGAAAAGGCAAATTTCTTAAAGGTAAGAGTATGTATTTGTAAATTCTTTAGTTAAATTAACACTATATGCAATAGGTAATTTAACAGATTTGAAGAAAACCATGCACCGTGCTTACCATGAATTTTACAATATTTTAAAATATACAAGTGCTTGGTATGGAATTGCACCAAGTTAAATGCCAGTGCCTTAAATAGTTAATCTATAGGTTGGGGTGCAGCTTATATTCAAACGGTGGGTGTCGTATAATGATAGGTATGCCGGACTGTCGATCCGGAGGTCAGGGTTTGAGCCCCTCACTCACCGCAAAATTTTAAAAATAAAACTATGTTAAATAAACAAAAATTAGAAACAGTAAAGTTTTTATACGCTATGTTAGTAGAAAATGTTGAATATAAAAAATACAATAAACAAGTTTTATCAGATAACTCAATTAAGTTAGTAAATACTGCTCTTGAATTTGCATTATCAAATTTAGTTGTAGATTTAGTATTAAAGAATTGAAAGTTCTAATAACATCTGCAGGGGTTGGTGATGTACATAAAATTAAATCTACATGGGTGCCTCAAAATATTTCCAATGTAGAAGTTGATTTTAAGCGGTTTGATAATACTAATTATCCATCAAGAGAAAATAGTTTGCATCCAAGACTAAAAGCTAAAATATTTAGAATGCTTGCATGGGAAGAATATCCTGGATATGATTATTATATGTGGATGGATTCTACAATACATATGGTAAAAACAAAAGCTGTAGAATATGCTCTAAATTCATTAGGCTCGGCTGATATTTGCATTTTCCATCATCCGGAAAGAACTACTGTTAGACAAGAAGTAGATTATGTTGAAAGTCTAATGACAGATGGATATCAATATATGATAAAACGATATAATGGTGAAAGAATGCGAGATCAATTGGATCATTATAATAAAGATGTAAATTATGTTGATGATCTACTTGTTGCAACAGGTTGTTTTATTTATAGCAGTAAATTAGTTGAGAATAGAGATTATAACATAATGAAAGAATGGTTTTATCATAATGCATATTGGAGTATACAAGATCAAATAAGTTTTCCATATCTTCTTAAAAAGTTTGGAGTTAACTATAACTGGTTTGACACAGGGATTTACGATAATCCATATTTTCAATTTGATATGAATTTATATAGAACGCAACAATAAAAAATAATGAAACAACTAGACTATGTGGATAAATCCACTTTTAAATTAGAAGTAATAGAATTTTCTGACGAACATTATAATATAGCATCTGATCTTATGACAGGGTTTGCTAATTGTAGCCCATTATTAGTAGCTAAAGATAAAAAATCTTTATGTTTTGCAATAAATAGTGGAAAAGACAGTTTAGAAAAAGAAATTGATACAAGAATATATAAAGTAACAATTGAGAAAGTAAATTAAAATATAGGTGTGGTGCAATGGTAACATTTAATTTTAATATATCTTAAAAATAATAAATAAGTAAACATAGGGATATGGTGTAATGATAACATTTCTGGTTCCAACCCAGAAGATGTGGGTTTGATCCCTGCTATCTCTGCTAATCAAAACCGATCAAAACGGTTCGAAAACTTTTATTCTGCTTTGATACTCCTCGATTTAAAGATAAAGGAATTTTAATTAAAGATATTAAAAACATAGATTGGAATAACTTATGAAAGAAAAATTAGACGATTTTTTATATTGGTATGATCATAAAATTGGTTATAAAATAAGAAGATTTACGGGCGCAATTAAAAACTTAGTTGCATGGTTTCCTATAATTATAAAAGATCATGATTGGGATCAACATTACATTTATGAAATTTTAGCGTTTAAACTTGATAGAACTGCAAAATATTTCAGAAGAAGTAACATATTTGTTGGTGAAGAAAGAGAAGCGGAAAGAATGGAACTTTGTGTAAGACTTATAAAGAAAATTCAATCTGAAGATTATGAAATGGAATACTTTAATAAACTTGATGAAAAATTTGGTAAACCAATAAATTATGTAGATCCATCGACTCATACGTTTGAAACTAAATATGATAAAGATTATACTGAATCAGAATTAGAAGAAATAAAAAAAGAACGTCGGGAAGCTATAATAAAAGGATCTAATAAACATCAAAGAGCAATAAAGATTTTGTTCACATTAATATCAAGAAATATTAGCAATTGGTGGGACTAGATTATTAAATGAAATGTCATAAATACTTGATAAAAGAAATGGCTGATCCCAGGCAAGGGAAGAAATTCTAACTCTGGAATACAGCAATAATTTATAGGGGAATTCAAAACGCCCTATAAATTTGGAATTTCAATATTCAGACACCCTCTGTTAATGCAATTATTATTTTTAATAATACACTATATTAAAATAAAATACTTAAACAAAACGCATCTGAATCAATAATTGGGGAATTAGCTCAGAGGTCGAGAGCACTTGTTTTACAAGCAAGAGGCGAGTAGGATACCGGTGGTTCGATTCCACCATTCCTCACATTTAATAGAAACCATTGTATCTTCAACATTATGTAAAATTAACTAATTTTAAATATGGCTGGTCTAAAAGATAAAAACGAAATAGAAGATTATGAAATTAAAGCTGAATGGTTAAGATCAACAGGATGGTCAGATTTGTGGCACCATGATAATTGGGTAAGAACTGTATGGTTTAATAATCATAAAATTAACATTGATTATATGGGTAGATCTACTGATCAAGCATACTTTTTAAGTACAGAATCAGCTTACTTATTAGATAATTATAAAAAATAGGAATATAGTTTAGTTGGTTAAAAACACAACTCTTACAAAGTTGAGAGCACCGGTTCGACTCCGGTTATTCCCACAAGCAGTTAAAAATAAAAATTTAAAAAGTCATAAATAGTATATTTTTTTTATTATATTTGCATTATGGAAATTAAATAAATTTGAATATGAAAGAAGTAACTGCGTTTAAAGATAGTAAAGGTCAATTATTTGAATCTAGAGATAAATATATTTTATCTGAAGCTTCGATACTAAGAGAAACAATCATTGAAAATTGGAAAAGATTGTCACAAATAATTAAGAGCAAGCCTGAAGCATATTATAGTTTCATAAAAGAAATCGGAGAAATGGTGATAAATCAAAATATTACTAAAGAAGATTTATCAAAACAATTTAATGATAATGTACAATTATTCAGAGAAGAAGAAAAAATAAAAGCTGCAGATTATAATAGGTCTGGACTAAATATTGAATATGAACCTTTTCTTTGGGGTAATGATATTCTTTCTGGATATGATGTAAATCGATAATGGAAATTCAATTAACATATTATTGTGATAAAGCTAGACATTTAGTATGTAAACCATACAGTTTAGATAATTTACATAAAATGGCAATTGATTTAGACATTAAAAGATGTTGGTTTCATAAAGATCATTATGACATTCCATTAAGAAGAATAGATGAAATTTCAGTTAAATGCAACATAGTATCATCAAAAGATATAGTTAAAATAATAAAATTTGATGATAATAAATGGTCTTATTAAAATACACATCTTTGGCAGAATGGTTATGCTCCGGACTCTTAATCCGGGCCAAAAGGCAACAAGGGTTCGATTCCCTTAGGATGTACAAATTGGAGGTATGGTGTAACGGATAGCATGCAGGGTTTCGGCCCCTGTGGTTCGGGTTCGAATCCTGATATCTTCACAAAAGTTAATTAAAGTTTATAAATATTTATTAAATATGCTATAAAAATATTTTCAATTTATATTATATTTGCATTATAAAAAAATAAAATATGCCACATAAAATAGTAGAAACCATAATAATTAGTTCTGATGAACTGGAAGACAATGTAGAATTTATAAATTATTTTTGTGAAAAAATACGCTGTCCATGGATAGCTAATGGTCATACTATAAGAAATTATTTAAAATTTCATAAAACTAGTACAGATTCTATTTTAATAGAATTTGAAAGTGCTGAATGGCATTCATCTAGTCAATCAGCTGGATATTATGAAATGTCAGCACATTCGGCTAGATTAGTTGAACAATATTTTTTACTATGAAAGTTATATTCTTAGATATAGATGGAGTAATGAACTCCCAGATATTTTATCATGAACGTCATAGGAAACGATGGCTAAAACCAATTACTTATTGGCGGAAGATTTCATCAAAAATAAAATGGATACGCAATGGATTCAAACATAAAGCTATTAGTTTTGCAAATTATAAGCCAAACCCAAATCATTTTGAATTTGATTATACATTTAAACGATTGGTCGAAGAAACTGATTCAAAAAAGTGGAAGTGGTTATCTGAATTTTGCAATGCTTACGACTATAAAATATGTATATCATCTGTATGGAAAAATCATTTTAAGAATCCATCTAAATGGAATAACGCGTTAATAAACTTAGGATTTAATGAAGATATTTTTGTTGGAATAACAGGAAATAGAAAAGAATGCAGAGGCGAAGAGATAAAAGATTGGTTAGATAAGCATGAAGATATTGAATCATACGCAATTATTGATGATGATTCAGATATGCTTGAGGAACAAATGAAATCATTTTTCCATGTAGATGGTTATTATGGATTGTCGCCTAACACATTATATAGAATAGGAAGACATATGGAAAAATAGAATTAAGATGTAGTATAAACCGGCAGCACGCCCCCTTTCAGGGGGAAGTTTGGGGTTCAAATCCCCTCATCTTAACAAAGGAGTTGGAGTATAAAATGGAGGACGGCAATCCAATAAAGTAGTACTATGCTCCCTGTGAAATTTCGAGTTTGCCGACAACATAAAGTAACAGTCATTGCGTTCTTCTAACGGATAGGAAGTCTGGCGCGAAGCCGGGAAATGCAGGTTCGATTCCTGTACGTGATCAATTAAACAATATGCACCTGTATCAGAACGCTCTTCTAAGGCGTAGAACTGTAATTGGATCGATGTGGGTTCGAATCCCTCCTGGTGTACAAATTAAAAGGTCCTATGATGTAATTGGATAGCATCACAATCTTCTAAATTGTGTGTCCAGCATCGTACGCTGGTAGGATCACTATTTCGTACTTTTACAATAACCATTAAGTTTTATATTCTATCCATATATATAAAATAAACAATGGGAATTTGTAATTATTGTAATAAAGAATTTGCAAGTTTTGCTATGGCTAATCATAGTAGATGATGTGAATTAAATACAAAAAGAAATGAGTATGTAGATGTATTAAATAAAAATAGATTTAAATCTAATGATACGTCAAAAAAAACTTCATTGAGAAAAAATAAAAGAACTTCATAAAAAAGGTATTTACGATGAGGTAAAAGAAAATCAACAATCAAAATATGACAAATGGCTTTTATAATTTATCAGAATTAACCACTCGAAAATTAAAGAGATTTTATAAAGATGCGGTTTTGCATGCATATGATGTTCATTTAGAGTACTGTCCTTCATTGACTAGAGAAAGATATTTTGGTTCTTCTATTGGAGAATTTATAGATAAAACATGTTCTAAGAAAACTCATAATGTATGTATAAATAGAAACATATATTATGGCAGTAGTTTAAATGAAAATTATGGTGAGATTGGATTTTGTACTTTATACGCAAAGGAAAATGAGCCAGAATTTTTATACATTTTTACTACTATAGAAAGTTTAAATAAGTTGGTAGAAAAATATAAGTTAAATTTTATAAATTGGGGAAACAACGATAGAGGCGGATCGATCAGGCAACGAAACCTGTTTGGATGACGAATTGCGGATGCACCTATAGCGACCTGTAAAGGTGGTGAATAAAAATGAGCAAGGGAAGCGAGTTACTAGTCTCCAGCGATGTGGGTTCGAATCCCATTTTCTCCACTGCGACATATATTATAATTTTTATTGAGATATAAAATGAAAAATTTAGTAGATGAATTGCGATTATATTTTGATCGGACATCTCCCTATAAGATATTAGAGGATTGCAATAAATCAAAAGAATATGACGAAATAGGTCCGACTATAGATGAGTTTATAGTAATGAATAAAGAAATACAAAGTAAATTATAATGAAAAAGGTTAAACTTTCTCCCTATGTTAGAGCATCAAGAAAAGGTTCTAGAGATGCAGAGTTGGAAGATTCTACAGGTTGGGTAGCCACACACAAAGTTCATAAGTCAAAAAAGACATATGAAAGAAAAAATTTTAAAGGTAATTTTGATGAATAATAATTCATTATTAGTTCACGGTCTTCTTGTAATAGAAGAATTTTATTAAAACTATGATATAGAGGATAAACGTAGTTGAGGACAAATTTAATAAATTATATGTAGCATTAGTATAATGGTTAGTATATGGCATTGTCAATGCTCATATGAAAGTTCAATTCTTTTATGCTGCACAAAAAATATATTATAACAAAGTAGCTCAGCCAATAAGAGCGCAACACTGATAAAGTTGAGGCATAGGTTAAAGTCCTGTCTTTGTTATAATTTTTCATAAACATTTAAAACATAAACAAAATGATTGAAATTATATCTAACGATATTGCAAAACATCCAATTTGTTCTCCTAGTTATGAACTAACATATAATTATATGATTGGCGATGCTCATGGATATACCACATTTGAAGTAAGTTGCGATGTTAACAATCCTTATATTGAACGATATGTAACTTTATTAAATAAGTTGAAACCTCCAAAAAGATATTATGGAGTAGTTTTGGAAAGTGATAAAATCCAAAAAATGTTTGATGAAGGTCACTTTTCTGAAGATGATTATGAATTCTTAAAACGAATGTTGTTTTGCGATAATGAATCAAAATTTGTGGTTGAAAAAGAAAATGAAGAGTATTCATATGATTTCGGAGAAGGAGTTAGATCAGAAACTGATTATAGCTGGTTAACATTCACTGGAATAGATCTAGAATATAAAGATGAGTATGGAGTAATCTTTCAAACAAGAATAGTTTGAAATTAGAAAATAAAAAATTGTCAAAAGAATATGTCAAAGATGGCAGTACTTGGAGTTGAAATTGAATTAAAACCAAAATTATGGAACAATCAGAACGAAGATATGTAGTATATGTAAAAGGAGATTTTGAAAGTGTTCATTATAATTCAAGAGGAAAAATATTGCAAATAGATGGCTATTATTCTGACAATCAAGATTATTATAAAGATACTATATTTTCCAATAGTCTATTATCCGCGAAAACATGGAAAAGAAAGAAAGACGCTGAAAATAAATTAACAGCATTGACTAGTAATTGTATTAATAAGCGCAAAAATCTCATTGGTGAAGTAATTGAAGTTACCTTAACAATATCATATTAATATGACACCATTCGAAGAAGAAAAAGAAAGATTTATAAAATTGGCCAATACAGTTTATAATACTAAACGATATATTCAGGAAGAATATACATTAGGTTTATATGGTAACAAATATATTGGCATAGATGATATACACGAAAAAACTTTAAATATACTACAACAATATGAAGATTTATTAGATTCTATTTTAAATTTAAATTGAAAATATGATTAATAAAGATGAAGAATTAGATAATTGGGAAAATGTAAATTATCGAATGGTAGAAGAAGGGTTTGATTATTGTTTTAGATCATATAGTTTCTTTGATGAAATTAAAGATGCTGATTTTCATAATTTAAGATTACAATATATTGAGGTTGCTAATAAATTAGAAAAATATATAAAAAATAAAGTAAATGTACTACGTAGTTCAAAATAATGTATTCAGAGAACATAATTATAATAATTTAATTGAAGCTTTAGATCGTCTAGATTTCGAATATGAAATAGTAAAAGTTTTGCCCTTCATCGAGACGTTCGATGTAATGACCAATAGAACCGATGTGTTTCCATTTGGATCCTTGAAGATGGCAAGACTTTCTGCTAAACTAGGGTGGTATCCTGGATCTCAAATGAATGAAAATCATGATTATTTAGTATATAAAGATTATTATAAGGAAAACCTTTTAAATTATGATTCTAAAATAATAAAATTTGGTGATGATTTTTTCAGTGTTGATCCTTTCTTTGCACGTCCAACAAAAGATACAAAAGTTTTTACTGGAAAAGTTTTTGACATGGAATCATGGGAGAGATTAAAATCTAATAATTTAGATTATGAAGTTTCTTCTATTTTTGGTAGAGACACTGAAATTCAAATATCATCAGTAAAGCGAATTCAAAAAGAAATTAGGTTTTGGATAGTAAAAGGAGAAGTTGTTACGGCCAGTCAATATAGATCAGGTGGAGTTGTTGCTTATAATCAAAATGTCGATCAAGATGCTTATGATTTTTGCAAAAAAATGGTTGACATATATCAACTTAATGAAGCCTTTGTGATGGATATTGCTATGGTAAATGGCGAGTATAAAATAGTAGAATGTGGTTGTATTAATTGTGCTGGATTTTATTTTGCTAATATGCAAAAATTGTTAATGAAACTTGAAGAATCTTTTTAATTTTCATATTATGGATAATATAATTATTTCATATCCAGATGGATCATGGGCTGAACAAAGTTTTGAAGAATATGAAAAAGAACGTAATGAATTGGAAGATTATAGCAGAGCTATGATTACGCTTGATGAATGTGGTGTTCCGCGTACAGATGAAACACCATGTGAGTACTCTTTAGTTGGAAGAATAATTTGGTTAGCTGATAATAAAAAATTGTGTAACAGATATAAAAATTAAAATAAATGGAAGAATTAGAAAAACCGAATTGTTCATCGATAGAATCTGGAGATTGTGGTGAACCAATAGAAAAACCTAGCGTAGGTGATGAGTTTATAAAATGGGCTGAAAAATATTGGTGGTTAGAAGATAAATATACAAATCCAGAAGATCTTATCAGTGAAAGTTGCCCTTATAGTTTTGTAAAAGGCGCATTCATAAAGAAAATAAATGAACTTATAAAAGACAGATTATCGCTATGAGTTTAGATAGATCAGAACATACAGAAGAAATAAGAGCAATAGCTATAAGAAAAATAGATGATTTACGGCATAAAATAAATAGTAGTGAAAAAATTCCAGCCGGTAATGATTTTCGTGAACAAGATCAGGAATTTCTTATGGAATTAATTTATAAAATAAATTATTGTTTGTCAGTATGGCACGATTAATAATGGCGGGGTAGCACAGTTGGTAGTTGCGCTGGAATCATAACCCTGAGGTCGCCGGTTCGAACCCGGTTCCCGTCACTGCGATATATTTTTTATTCATTTTTATTGAATATTAAATAAAATGAAGTTTAAAGAAAAAATTCTTGCTTGAATACAAACATAATAAAGTATTTTTATTAGATATTCCAAGATATCATTGTTTGGTGTAAAGATTTACAGAAAAGTGTGAGAGGAGTCGCGAACCAACTGAGAACGTATATACAGTAATGGTTAAATCGCATAATAACTTCGTACTGGCTATATATGCAGATTTCGCTTGGTAACGAACAAGAATTTTTACAAATGGGCGAAGATCCTTCCTTTTCGAATAGGAGTATTGAACGGATTCAAGGGTAATATTGGAAAAAACGGTCGCACCGATAGTGGGTTCGAATCCCACCACGTCCACATTTAAGATTCGTGACGGGTAATTTCCGTCTACTGAGCCACATCAGGATGAGAAGTGAAATAATTATTCACAGTGGCCTTGTTGGTTAAGTTAACCTTCTATATTTGTATGTTATGATGGTCCATGAGAATATGCGTGAGATTGTGAAGCTTTGTTCCTGGATAAAGTGGAGTCGACTTTGAGATAACGCAGGCCGAGTACAAATGAAAATTTTAGTATTTATTACTAATGGTAATATCCAGTAACTTAGCGGTCAAAAGTCTGATTTTTAACGGGTCGGAGACAAGGGTTCGAATCCCTTTTGGATATCAAAAAGTTAAAATTTTATTTTGTAATAGTTATTATTTCCCAATATTTTTTATTATATTTGTAATATAATTTAAAATAAATCATATGATAAATCCTCATAATTCTTTTAAATATTATAAAGTAGAAAAACATTTAAAAAATTTGCTTTTACAATTAGTAATTGTAAAAGCAAAGAAAATTGTTGAAGATGTAAAATATGACGGGGAGGATATAAAATCACATTCTGTTCTTAAAACTTCATTTAAAATATCAGAAACATTTTCTCTTGAAAACATTAAACATGATAAAGATCAAGGCAGAGATGTTTTAGATATGTATATAAATAAAGTGTTTCAATTAGGATATTCAGTTGGATACGAAGAGGGAAAAGAATCTGATACTTTTCTTATGGAAATGCATAAAGAAATAATTAAAGAATTAAAAGAAAATATATCAGAGCTTAAAGAAGAAATAAAAGAATTGAAAAAATAAGTTAATTAACTTATTTTAAATTTCATATATTTGTTATTTTTTTATTATATTTGTAATTTAAATAATAATACACATGCAAAGATTTAACATTGATTCTAGAAAGGATTACAAGGAAAAATTAGAACATATTTCATTTGAGTATCATTCATTAGATAATCCTTATTGGGATGAATCAGTATATTATTCATTCACAATGGAAGAAGTAGATCAGCTCGAAAAAGCAACTAATGATTTATTTGATATGTGTCTACAAGCAGTACAATATGTCATAGATAATAATCTTTTTGACAAGTTGTGCATAGATCCTAATTTAATCCCTCTAATCATAAGCTCTTGGGAGAATGAAGAAGCATCAGTTTACGGTAGATTTGATTTTGGATATGATGGAAAAAATCCGCCTAAAATGTTAGAGTTTAACGCTGATACGCCAACCTCTCTTTATGAAGCAGCAGTAGTTCAATGGCAGTGGATGCAAGATGTATTCAAAGATAAAGATCAGTTTAATTCTATTCATGAGAAGCTTATAGAGTATTGGAAAAGTTGCCAGGAATATTTTGCAAATGAAATAGTACATTTTTCTTCTTTAGATACAATAGAAGATTTTACAACTGTAGAATATTTACGAGATACCGCATTCCAAGGAGGGCTAAGAACCAAGCATATTAGAATTGATAATATTGGATGGGATGAAGATAGTAGAGAATTTGTTGATATGGATAATGAATTGATATTAAACATATTTAAACTATATCCATGGGAGTGGCTTATCAATGAAGAATTTGGAAAGAATATTCCGCTATCATATGAAACCACAAAATGGATAGAACCTGCGTGGAAAAGCATACTTAGTAATAAAGCTATACTTCCAATTTTATGGGAGATGTTTCCTAATCATCCAAATTTATTGCCATCATATTTTGATACGCCAAATGGTATGAAAGATTATGTCGAAAAACCTATTTATTCAAGAGAAGGTGCAAATATTATTATGTTTAGAAATGGCGAAGAAGTATCAAGAGTATATGGAGAATATGGTGACGAAGGATTCATTTATCAACAATTATATGATATACCTAGTTTTAACTTAAATTTTCCTATTATAGGTAGTTGGGTAATAGGCGGAGAAAGCGCCGGAATAGGAATAAGAGAAAGCAAAACGGAAATCACAGATAATTTAAGTAGATTTATTCCACATATTATTAACAATTAAAATCAATTAATAAATACAAAACATGAAAAAATTATTATTTTTATTACTATTTGTATCTACACTATCAATATTGGTATCTTGTGTACAAGATCAAAAACCAGGAGAAGTGAAAATATCAAAAGATTTATCATTAACTGTAGACGCTGAATATACTTTTTCATATACGTCAAATTTCGTATTACGAACTGAGTTTACAAGGGTATATGACATCAACAAGAATTTAGTTAAAACAATAGCTCGTGTTGATACTCTACCTCCATCTTTGACTAACGTAAGAGATACATTAGTATATACTAAAAATGAAGAAGACAGAGATACTATCATTTATCATCTTAAAGAATATCAAACTTATATTAAAGTTTCTAAAACCAATTAAAAATGAAGAAAAGTAAATCTGTTGTTATCGGATTGTTAGCGCTATCTGTAGCATCATGTACATCATCTAAAAAACGGCAAGATTTAGAAGATTATCAAACTAACGCAAATTATTATGTAGATAATGGTGCTGGATATAATCACGGTGGAATATCTCCGTTTTGGGTATATTGGGCGTACAATATGGGGCTTAATGGAAGAGCTTATTCTTCTCCGGTTTACATTCATCAAAGCTATGGTAGAAATGGAACTTATCATGCATCTAGTATGGGAAGCACTCAACGTATATCTAGTCGAGGAATATCGTCAAAAGGTGCTATATCTCATAGTTCCGTTTCAAGAGGTGGATTTGGACAATCAGGAAGAAGTATTTCGTCTTAATTAATATATCTATGAAAACATTATACGCAGTACCTTGGATTGAAGTCGAGTATGGCTGGGGTGATAGGCCGGAAGGTTTTAAAATATTTGATGATTTAGATGAATGTTTAGAATCTTCAAAAAAATCAAGTGAAGATGGAAATTATGATGGCGGTTACATTGGTCCAGTAAGACCAATGTACTATTATGAAACTCCTGATGAAATTGAAGGACCGTTTCCATGCTGGGTAAAACATTTAAAGTTTAAATCAGAAGGAAAAACAATATTATGATACAAACAGGTGGTACAGGGTGTTTTAAAAGTTACACTATAAGAAAAAACTTAAGTATTGATTTTATCTATATTGGAAAAACTTATGATGGTTTATATATGTCTAATCCAGATAGAATAGCATTAGAAGAAGCTTATTATATAAATCAAGCTAAAAATACATATAACCAAATAACAAATAGAAATACGGAAAAAGTACCATTTATAATTTTGCCAAAATATCAAGTAGATTTTCCTAAAGTGTTAAAAACAAGATTATGCATTGCTAGCTTATCTTTAAATTGTACTGCTCTTTCAGTAATATGGTTTGATGATGGAGATAAAGATGTGTATCAATCTCTTGATGAAATCTATGACGAAATTGATTGGGAATTAGGAATAAAATATGAATATTAATATAAAATGGAAGAAGGAAAACTAAAATTATTAGAAGCGATTGGCTTTGGAGATCAAGTTAATAATATAAAAGCAGGCAACTGCTCATGGTGTGGAAGCGATAAAATGAAGTCAGAAGACTTTAAAGACAATTTGTCTTTAAAAGAATCATTAATAAGTTTTATGTGTCAAAAGTGTCAAGATAAAATTTTTAATTAGTTAGTATGAAAACTGAATATTTAGGAGATGGTGTATACGCATCATTTGATGGCTATTATATAAATTTAGCACTTCACGACCATATTAATCATATAGTTGCGTTAGAACCTGCAGTAATGGAAGCTCTCATACAGTACCAAAAGGATGTAATGAAAGAAGAAAAAGAAAAATAATATTAAAAAGTTTAAAACCTTTTAAACGATAAGTGTATAAAGAATAAATAAAGAAACAAATATATAAAATAAAATTAAAAGAATAAATTAAATGAGATCATTAATATCCATATCAACAACGATAACCAGCAGTTCTACAACAGCTTGGATAAAATATGCTCTTTCATAATTAAATATATACTTTCAATTTAATTTTAGAGGAGCCCAAAAAGTTCCTCTATTTTTTTATTAAAAGTTATCTATTATTTAAAAATTTTTATTATATTTGCATTAAATAATAAACCCGTGAATATCCCCTCAAGCTTATATCTTGTCGAAAGGGTAGTTGGTTCAGGTGGGTTCGATCCCCTCTTCCCGGACGCTTGCTATATTTAAGTATCGAACCATTGATATATAGAATAAAGTATCAATGGAAAAACAATACAACTACTTCTATAAAATAGAAAATACTTTAAATGGTAAATTCTATTATGGCGTGCACGCAACAGATAATTTAGATGATGGTTACTTAGGCTCAGGTAAAAGAATTGGGTATGCTGTTAAAAAATATGGAAAAGAAAACTTTAAAAAAGAAAACTTAATATTTTTTGAAACATTTAGTCAAGCATTAGATTATGAAGCCGAAATTGTTAATGAAGTTCTTTTATTAGATCCTAGCTGCTATAATTTAAAATGTGGAGGAAAGGGAGGAAATAATGGAATGGGTGATGGTTGGTATAGCGAAAATGGAAGAAAAGTTTTAACTAAAGCTTGGCAAGATCCTATAATTAGAAAAGCTAAAATTGAATCATTAAAAAATAGCGTTATATTAGCTCATAAAAGAGGTGTATATACATATGGTCAAACATTTAAAGGAAAACATCATACAGAAGAAACAAAAAAATTAATAGGATCTATAAATAAGATTAAACAATCTGGTTCAGGAAATTCTCAATATGGAAAATGTTGGATAACAAATGAAGTAGAAAATAAAAGTATTTATAGAGGAGATAATATTCCTAGTGGTTGGAAATTAGGTAGAAAAATGAATAAGAAATAAATGCCTCGTTAGTTCAATGGTAGAACAGATGTTTAGTAATCATCAAATATCGGATCGTACCCGTTACTTGGCTCTTTTAATAATGCGCTTATAGTATAATTGGTTATTATTCCGGCTTTGTAACCCGGGGATATCGGCTCGGATCCGGTTAGGCGCTCAATATTAACATTTAAACATACTAACATGTCAAAATTTACAGACGGCGGCAAGGGTGATGAAGAAGTAGAAACAGTATATGGTTTCGATATTCCAAAAAGAGAACTTACCGAAGAAGAAGCAACTCGCGAAGTTACGCTAGAACGATTTCAATTATTTCATCGTGAAGTAGGTGAAGACTTTGTTGATCAATTCCCATATGTAAATGTTAAAATTTTTGGCGGATATATGATGGCTAAACATCCTGAGTTATCTACTGAAATTTTAAAAATTCTCAATAACAAATGGGGTGAAGTTTTAGATATTGAACATCTAATAGATGAAACTTTCGATAATAAAGATTGTGATAAATTCTATACAGAACTTGCTGAATTTATTAATCTTACTGGAAATTTAAAAAAGATGGTAAATCAAGTTCTTATTCAGGTAGCAGAATATTACAAACGGTAATAAAGATATGGTCGGTTAACGTGGTGACTCAATGAAAATAAACCATGTTCAAAGGGTGAAAGTCCCTACTTGGAAGATTACTCAAATGGACAAAGAGGCTGGCTTTGAAACCCAGTAGGTCGGCGGTAACCCGTTGGCGCGTGGGTTCGACCCCCACATCTTCCTCAAATAGTGTCACTTAGCTCTGATGAAAATCAACTAGTGGTCTCGATAGACGGTGCTAGCCCGAATCTATCCAATTTCCGGAGCAAAAGGACGACGAATGTCGTATGAGTAACTGGACCAAGTCCTCGGTTTATAACCGAGGAAATTTGGAAGTTTGCGTACGTGGTGTACAGTTGGATTCGAATCCCAATATGCTGTCATTTATTTGGCAAGGTTTCGATTACCTAAGCTTCCTCTATAATTTAAATAAAATAATATGCCAGTAACTATAACAATAGATTCTTGTAGAGATTGTATCAATAGATATTATAATCGTTCACTAGAAGAATATGTTTGCCTTAAATTATCTTCAAAAAAAGATAATAAATATATGTTGGGAACGCCAAGTCAAGGTGAATCTATTGCATTTAGGTCTATGTTTGTTACATATGATAAAGATGATACTATACCTAAAGAATGTCCATTAAGAAAATAAATTTTATAATATGGATGATTACGAAATTTTAAACCAACAGTTAAGAAGAGAAGAAGAAAGAACTGGAATTTATTCTAATCCGTGGAAGTACACTAAGGAACAAGTTCATGGTCAGAAAATTTGTAATTGTAAGCATGATCCAGGCAGATTGAAAGGAACATGCGGAACGTGTGGAGGGTGGAAAAACTAAAACATAAACTATGTTAGAATTAGATGAAGAACTTATATTAGGAAAGATTAAACAACTTTCAAAACGACAAATTGAACGATATGGAAATGGTTCATCCGATTATCACAAAGTAAATGGTTGTTATCCATGTAAATGGGCAAGAAGAACATTAAGAAAATATGTGGGTAAATCTTATGATAAAGCGTTTGCTTATTTTTGTACTTTGGTACCAGATTATCAACAAAAGTTTTTCATTCAAGAACTTAAGCTATCACAAGGATATTGGACGCAAGATAATAAGTATGTTATTGATAATAATGGCATAATACAAATAATGTCAAAAGAGTTAAAGTCTGAATCAGTTGTATTTTTTTCATACGATTATATAGTAGGCTACAAAAGTAAAAGAACAGGAGAAGTAACCGCATACAATCGGTATGTTGATATGTTTCCAGAAAGATATGATACAATAATTGTATCAGGATTTTCAAAAGAATTTGAATCTGTTAAAGACAGAGAATATATTAGATTAATGAAGGAGAAATCAAAATTGAAAAAGTTGGAAGAAAAAAAGAAAAAGAAAGAAAAAGAAAAAGTTGATTATTCATTTATTTCATTTCAAGAAGAGCAGAAAAAAAGAGAAGCTGAAAGAGATTTGATAAAATTGAAAAAACACGGATTCGATGAGACAAGTTTTAGATCATAAATTTTAAACAATACGAATGAATATTACAATGACAGAAAAAGAAATTGATAATGATAAGTTATTTTCCAAAATAATAGAAGATATATCGCGGATTAATTTATTAGATGGTAGAGAACTTGGTACAAGGTTTATAAAATATGGTGAAGAATTTGGAGAGTTTTCAGCAGAAGTAATTAAGATGATTGGCAGCACACAAAAACCTTATGACGAAGAACATTTAATAGAAGAGTCAGCAGACGCATTACAATGTCTGATATCTATAATAATCCATGTTTGTAAAGAAAAAAATATTGATTTTAATATAGTATTAAAGACTATACTTGAAAAGAATAAAAAATGGGAAGCAATGATTAAAAAATATACAAATAAATTGCATAATGGAAATGGATATTGACATAGATTTATAGAAGTTACTTACGATTTTAGTGATTACGAATAAAAATTATAATATGAAAGTAATATTACAAGATTGGGAACGGCAAAATACTAATTATGATCTCGATGAAAAGATTTTATCTTTAAATTTACAAAAAGGAGATCAAATAGATCATTTGTTTGAAGGCAGAGATCATAGCAATGTAATTAATTTTATTATATCTCATAAAGAAGTAAAATTACATGAAGATACAATAATATTTCATTGTAGTAGAATTAGATAATATAATGGTGAGGTCATCCGAAATTGGTATCGGTCCTGCCTGGAAAGCAGGTTGTCAGTTTAAATGGGCATGAGCGTTCGAGTCGCTTTCTCACCGCACAAAAATAAAGCTTATGAAAGAAAAGAAAAAAAGTGATGTAGTATCTAGATTATTAGCTAAGATAGATAGTGATCCTGAATTGAAAGCAAAAATTGATGCAAAAATTAATTTAGAGTTTTCTGTTATAAATACAATTCACTGGTATCTTCAAGATAGAAAAGAGTACAATGAAAGTCACTTAGATGAGTTTGCTGAGTTTTGTATTAAAGAAACTCTAAAAAGAGGCAGTTATCTACCAGCAAGAATGTATCTAAATGATTGGATGGAATATACAGAAAAAGAAAAGGAAAGATTAAAAGAAGAATTAAAATGACAGGTCATGGATATTAAAAATGTTTCTATTGAGTGTATTGATATGAATTTATTTATAGATATTAGTAAGATAGATAATGTTATTAATCATACATAAATTTAATATAAATGGAAGTTAAAGCGCTCAGGGTAGCGTCTTTGTTTGCTAAACAAAAGGCTCATTAATTTGGGTTGGTTTCGAGTACCATGGCTTCCTCTATCATTCATTAATAATAATTATGATAATAAAAACTCTTAAGACTGCTGTACATAAAAGCGTAAAATTAGATTACGAAAATGGAATTTCATGCATAGTAAATATAGTGGATGAAAAAGTTGTTACATATACTTTTTATTCTGACGCCATCATTAACAAACGTTTAGATTATATTGAGGATAAAGATTTGTTACTTAATACTCATTGGTCTAATCATTATGAATTAGTTGGCAATTGTAAAGATTTTTCTATAGATGATCTTATCACTTTTTCAGAATTTGATAATTTATTTTATATAGGTGGCAGCAACGATGGTATGACAGCTAATAGGGATGGGAAATTTTTATCTACGCCAATTATCATAGATAACATATTTTCTCAAATTTATTTAAAAATAGAAAAGAAGAAGAAAAAATGTCAAGATATATTAAATTCTCTTAATCAAGATTATATTATAAAATCTAGTGTAGAAGAAATACCATATTATAATCAAAATGATAAAAAAAAGCATCATTATACTATAACGCTTACAATGAAACTGCCTGACGATGTTTATACTGACATATTAGGTGAAAAAAATTATTTTGATGATTCTTGTAAATTAGCATCATTTAACTTTTTAAGAAATAAATTATAGAAAACAAATTCAGATCACCTCTGATCGCTTTAAATTATTATTAAAGGGTTTATATTAATTTTATATTTAAAGCGATCAGAGGTGATCTGTATTATGTCATAAATGTAATAGATTATTAATAATATCAAAATATATTAAAATGGGGTACTCTATCAGTTTACGCGAATTAATTAAACGTCCAATTATAAGAAATGATCAACCTCATGAATATTTGAATAAAATGTCAGATGAAGAAATAAATCAATATTATAATGAGATTTATTTAGTATTAGATAAAGATAAAGTTAGTCTTAGCTATCCTGACCGTAATGCTGCATTTTTAGCCAAAATAATAGATCATGATATTTTATATCGTTTATTTTGCGAAGTTGATCTAATGCAAAGAGGAGTAGAAATTGATAAGAAAAATTTATGGTTAGGATTGACTAGAGCTGATCTAATGCAAAGAGGAGTTGAAATTGATAAG
>Ga0316607_1000214_pt1 | contig 23016 bp, 13 predicted proteins | sample MIS2016062E_MG_FD_207674 | JGI IMG/M metagenome (GOLD analysis project Ga0316607, IMG submission 207674) | Microbial mat bacterial communities from Middle Island sinkhole, Lake Huron, Michigan, United States - MIS.2016.062E | ecosystem: Environmental > Aquatic > Freshwater > Lake > Sediment...
GGTCAACTTTGTTCCCAATTCCGTGAGACAAAGCATCAATAGCATTCAGGAGTAAATTCATAAATACCTGATTAATTTCTCCCGCATAGCAGTTCACGAAAGGCAAGTTTGCGTACTCCTTAATCACTGTAATTGCACTTAATTTTTTCTGCAAAATCATCAAGGTGCTGTCGATACCTTCGTGGATATTAACCCGTTTTTGATCTGATTCATCAAGTCGGGAAAAATTTCGCAGCGACAGCACAATATCGCGAACTCTCGCCGCACCAACTTTCATTGAATCTATCATTTTATGAAAATCTTCTATCAAAAAGTTTAACTCTATTTCCTCAGTTTTATCTACTATTTCTTGCACTGGATTTTGGTAATAGTTCTGGTAGAGAAGCAATAAATCAACCAAATCTTTAGCATAGCGATCGCTGTAATGTAAATTTCCATAAATAAAATTAATCGGGTTATTAATTTCGTGAGCAATTCCCCCTACCAGTTGCCCTAGACTAGACATTTTTTCACTTTGAATTAACTGCACTTGAGTGCGACGTAGCTCGGATAAAGTGGCTTGTAATTCCTGAGTTCTTTCTGCTACTCGCGTTTCCAGAACAGTATAAAAACTGGCATTTTCTAGAGAGATAGCTGCTTGTGCAGACAGCATTTTCAAAACTTCTAACCTTTCCTTAGTAAAAGCACCTTTTGTCAGATTATTTTCTAAATAAAAGATTGCCTTAAGATTGCCTTGATGAATAATTGGCAATACCAGGATAGATAGGGGTTGATTGAGCGTAATATAAGGGTCAAATTTGAATTGTTCGGCGAGGCTAGCATCGTCTAAAACTAAGGGCATTCGAGTTCTTTCTACATAGTTAATCAAGGAAACTGGCAACATTCCGCCTTCGGAAATTGGCATAGATTGCAACACAGTAACATCATTATTATCACCGACAAGTGCAGCTTCTATTGCTAATTGATGACCTGTATTGGCAAGAAATAGTATTTTCTGCGCCCCGGCATTTTCCCTAACAATGTATAGGAGTTTTTCTAACAAACGACTGAGGACAACTTCACCCGAAAGAGCTTGAGATGCTTTGAGAACTGTTGATATATCAAGAAAATAACTATTGTTGGTAGTGGTGATAACAGTGGCATCTGTGACATTTTTAGACATGGTTTCTCGCGTGCGATCGACTAAATAATGATAGCGAGATTCTAATTCTTTAACTTTGGCTATAGCTCCCCAGTGTATGTAGGCATAATAAGCTTTATCCAGATAAGCTCTAGCAATTATTTCTTTATCCAAAGATTGATAAAACTCTCCAGCTAATTCGCAAGCTAATGCTTCTTCTTGGATGTAATCGTTAGCAGCAGCTCCTTTAATAGCTAAGTCATAATAATCCATTGCTTCTAGATTGTTGCCTAATACTCGCGCTTTTTCAGCTTCGACTAACTCGTACTTGTGCTGATAATTCATGGGTGCATTATCTGCCCACAGCTTCATTTTTGCCTGATTGGATTCAACAATAGCTAAAGATTCTGTTTGATTGTTTGTATGAGGGTACTGAGCGAGGAGAGCCAGCGAATAGTAGAAATTATGTACCCCAACAGTGATCAAGCCGATCGCCCCATCTGCATATTCTACTGCTAATTTAGCCCTGGAAACAGCCGGAGCATAATCTTTAAATAAATAAAGCAGCATCAATTTAGCTACATAAGCAGCAAACAGCGACATTCGATTATTTTCTTTCTGCCAACGCGACATCACAGCAGCTTCATCCAACCCGCCGCTAACTAACCGTAGTTGCTCTGCTGTTTGGCTTCTTAAGCTTGAGGCCATTACTTGCCATATTTTAGCATATCCAATGGCAAATTCATGCTTATTTGTTAGCAAAAATTGCATATATATGGCTTGTTGCTGTTCGACATATTCTAGACTCTCTCCCACAAAAGATAGATTGGCAATATAGTGCTTAGCACTATATATAGCCCATTCGATATCGCCTATTTCTACACCAAATTTCATGCCTTCTAGGAAGGAAGCAAGTGTATTCCTAGCAGGCTCTTTCCAAATTCTTATTGAAGCATTAAACATTACATAAACTTTGGCTTTTTGTTGAATCGCATTGAATTGTTCCAACAGTTTTAAGGCAATCATTCCCGAATGATATCCAGATGCAATATCACCTTTAACTCCACACAATATCGTGCCATAAAGAGTATAAGGGAAAGCAGCCAATGCTGAATGACCGTGATCAATACAAAGATTGACCATTGTCAAGATGAGCGAGGACACAATTTCTGGTTTGGCAATATAAGCAGGAGGATAGAGAACCGTCAGGATTTCCATAGCTGCCAGTTGATAGGGATCTGTCATAACTGGCAGGTTTGCTAATTCCTCAATTCGGGGCAATTCTGGCACTGGAATGTTTTGCCGATCTAATAGGTTTATTCCCAGCATTGCCAGCACTTCTAGACCTGTTTCAACAGCTTTTAGCATCTGGCTTTGAGCCTGATAAAATAGGATCTTTAGCTGATACACTTTCACTAGGTCAAGCTGGTTTTTAGCCTCGCGCAAAACCACTTCAGCCAAAATTTCAGCTTGCTCGAAGTTGGTGTTTAAATATTCCGCTTCCAGCGTCTCTACATACAGTGGCAGCGTCATGCTATAGTTGCGAACCCAGCTATCAGGTGCTAATAACGACATTCCCGTATTCAAATACTTAACGGCGGCTTCATAAGCATTAGCAGCTTTTGCTTTACGCCCAGCAATCAGATTTAATCCTGCTAATTCATCTTTTTCTGATTGAAGACTGAGATGATCAATTCCTACATTCAACTGATTGACAAGAGCAAAAATGTTCTCTTCTAGTTTCTCGGCTGGCGTATTTTCAAGTAGCAATTTACCTATGCTGAGATGGGTGGCTTTTTTGTCACTGTCGGGAATCAGAGAATAAGCTGCTTGCTGGACACGATCGTGCAAAAATTTGTAACTAACCCGCGAAGGATCTAATTTGAGATTGATTGATTCGGCTCGATCGAAAACTAAAGGAATGCGATAAGCATCGCTCAAGGGCAGAATTAACCCTGCTTGCAAAGCTGAATAAAGTTGAGTGGCTGTAGTATTAGCTGACTCTTCGCTGACAAGTGACAGCACATCTAGAGCAAATTTATCCCCCACACAAGCTGCTAATTTCAACAGTTTTTGCGTGGCTGCGGGGAGCTTTTCAATGCGACTGGCTACCAGTTGTACTACACTTTTATCGGTAATTCCAATCGCTTGAATTTCTTCTATACTCCAATGCCAGCCTCCTTTACCTTCATCACAGGAATTAAAGTCAAATTTTAAAAGACCGTCTTGATAAAGTGCTTGGAGTAGTTGCGTCAAGAAAAAAGGATTACCGCCAGTTTTATTGCAGATTAACTCTGCTAGATTGTTTACCTTTTCTGTGCGGTTGTTAAGTGTTTCAGCGACTAATTCAGTGACATTTTCTAAAGCCAGCGGTTCCAGCACGATATTGTTGACAACAGTACCAGTTTTTTCAATCTCTTCTACAGTCTGAATTAAAGGATGTGTCGAGCTAACTTCGTTATCTCGATAGGCTCCAATTAATAGTAAATATTTGCTATCTGGGTCAGTTGCCAGCAATTCCATTAATTTCAATGTGGCTGAATCTGCCCACTGCAAGTCATCGAGAAATATGACTAATGGATGCTCTTTTTGCGCGAATACGTGGAGCAATTCTTTGAAGAGCCTGTTAAAGCGGTTTTGTGCTTCTGTTGGGGCAATTTCTGCAACGGCAGGCTGTTGGCCAATCAGCAATTCTACTTCGGGAATCACGTCAATAATTACTTGTCCCGAATCGCCGAGTGCGGCTAAAAGTTGCTCTTTCCATTTTTGTAAATTTTTGCTATTTTCTGTAAGTAACTGCTGAATCAAAGATTGAAAAGCTTGAATTAAAGATGCGTAAGGTATATTCCGCTTGAATTGGTCAAATTTACCTGAAATAAAATAGCCACGCTGTCTGGTGATGGGTTTGTGAATTTCGTTGACTATGGCCGATTTGCCTATACCTGAATAACCAGATACTAGGATCAGTTCGATTTGGGAAGAGGAAGAATTTTCATCGCAGGGATTAGCTACACGTTCAAATGCTGCTAGTAATTCGCTGACTTGTTTTTCCCGTCCGTACAATTTTTGGGGAATCAACAACAGACTCAATATATCTAAGTGTCCGGGCGTAAAATCGACAATCTTGCCTGTAGTTTCTAACTGATTTAAACAATTTTCTAAATCGGCCAATAATCCCGGGGCGCTTTGATACCTATCTTCGGCATTTTTTGCCATCAATTTCATCACAATTTGTGAGATTGCTGGGGGAATTTCTGGATTTAACTGATGGGGTAAAATTGCTTGAGATGCTATGTGACTGTAAACTATTTCTAAGGGGTCGTTGCTGGGAAATGGTAATTGACCTGTCAGCATTTCATACAGGGTAACCCCGAGAGAATAAAAGTCGGTGCGGTAGTCGAGGGTGCGGTTCATTCTCCCGGTTTGTTCGGGAGACATATAAGCAAAGGTACCGGTGATCGAGTTGAAATTATTGATTTGGGGATTTTCTTTAGACAATCGCGAAGCAATGCCGAAATCTGTCAGTTTAACAACTCCTGTTTGGGTGTTGATAATAATGTTGCTTGGTTTAATATCTTTGTGAATGAGTTTCTGAAGGTGCAGATATTCTAAGGTTTTTATTAGTTGGATGCCCAACTTCAAACAGGTGATGACTTCGAGCTTTTGTCTGGACATCAGTCCATCGACTGATTCGCCACCAAAGTCTTCTAAAAGCAACCCCAGACGGTTGTTGTAGGTTTTGAGGCTAAGGACTTTAACGAGACCAGGAGCGTCTAAGTTTTCCCGAATGCGGTACTCGTGCTTGATGCGGGTAATTGCATCGAGGGTGGGATATTCAGCTTTGAGGAGTTTGAGTATGGTTGTCTCCTGGTGGGTCGGGATTTTTCCTAGGTAAATAATAGTTTCGATACCTTCGTGGAGAGTGGAGTGGATTTGGTATTGCGAGAGAAATTGCATGGGGTTCTCCTCTTATTTTAAGAAAATATTTAATTTGAGCTTGACAGGGCGACCGTTATATGCTTAATTAAATGGTGTACTTAGGTCAAAAAAAAAATCAGGCTTTATTTACTTCTACAAAAATCTATGATCTATAAAATTATAGCATTTGTGGAATAAAGCCATTTTGCTACTATTCTCAATTAATATCCGATCGGTGGCGGACGGCAACCACACCCCTACTATTCGGCTCTCCCCACTGTCGGCACATCCTCAGCAGCGATAGATTATATTGAAGGAAATACACAAAAATTTACAGATATAATTTGTGTAATGTTCCAAATCGCTCCTCACCAGCAGCGATACAGCCCTCGCCAAGTCAGTAGGATGAGAAAATAAGATGTTTGAACGCTTTACAGAACAAGCCATTAAAGCAATAATGCTAGCCCAAGAGGAAGCGCGCCGCCTAGGCCACAATTTTGTGGGCACTGAGCAAATCCTCCTGGGACTCGTGGGCGAAGGCACTGGCATCGCTGCAAAAGTATTACTGGAAATGGGCCTCAACTTGAAAGAGGCGCGGCATGAAATCGAAAATATTATCGGTAGGGGATCGGGTTTTCTACCGCCGGAAATTCCGTTTACGCCCCGCGTTAAGCGGATTTTTGAGACGGCGCTGAATGAAGCGCGGCAGTTGGGCCACAATTACATCGGCACCGAACATATTCTGCTGGGGCTGATTCAGGACGATGAAGGGGTGGCGGCGAAGGTGCTGCAAAACTTGGGGATAGATCGCTCCAGAGTCCGCACGCAGGTAATTCGTGCCGTGGGAGAAGTGGCGGCGGTGTCGGGAGGCCGTCAAAGTACCGATCGCAAAATCCCGACTTTAGAAGAGTTCGGCACAAATCTGACGAAGTTAGCCGCCGAAGGTAAACTCGATCCGGTTGTCGGCCGCGAAAATGAAATCGAGCGCGTCATCCAAGTGCTCGGCCGGCGCACGAAGAATAATCCAGTGTTGGTTGGCGAACCGGGAGTCGGCAAAACTGCTCTTGCTGAAGGTTTAGCCCAGCGGATTGTTAACAGAAATGTCCCGGAAATTTTGGAAGACAAACAAGTAATCAGCTTGGATATGGGTTCGCTGATTGCAGGTACAAAATTCCGTGGTGAATTTGAGGAACGCCTGACGAAAATCGTGGCGGAAATTCGCGCAGCCGGCAATATCATTCTGGTAATTGATGAGATTCACACCTTAGTGGGTGCTGGGGCAATTCAAGGCAGTATGGATGCATCGAATATGCTCAAACCGGCTCTGGCTAGAGGTGAATTGCAGTGTGTGGGAGCAACTACGCTTGACGAATATCGCAAGCATATCGAGCGCGATGCTGCCTTAGAACGGCGCTTCCAACCGGTGAAAGTAGGAGAACCGAGTGTGGCTGAAACGATCGAAATATTGTACGGGTTGCGATCGGCTTACGAACAGCACCATAGACTGACAATTTCCGATGCAGCTTTAGAAGCAGCGGCTACACTGTCAGATCGGTATATTAACGATCGATTTTTGCCCGATAAGGCGATCGACTTAATTGACGAAGCAGGTTCCCGCGTGCGCGTGCTGAATTCGCAAACTCCGCCAGAAGTTAAAGAGCTCAAAAAGCAACTGCCGGCAGTAACAAAAGAAAAAGATACTGCGGTTCGGGAGCAAGACTTCGAGAAAGCTGGCAAATTGCGCGATCGCGAATTAGAAATTGAAGCGGAAATAGCAGCAGCTACGATTAACAAAAGCCAGATCAAAACCTCTCCCATCGTCACCGAAGAAGACATCGCCCACATCGTGGCCAATTGGACTGGTGTACCGGTGAGCAAGCTGACAGAATCGGAATCGGAATTGCTGCTGCACATGGAAGACACGCTGCACCAGCGCTTAATCGGTCAAGAAGAAGCTGTCAGCGCAGTTTCTCGCGCCATTCGTCGCGCGCGGGTGGGCTTGAAAAATCCCAACAGGCCGATCGCCAGTTTCATCTTTTCCGGCCCCACAGGCGTCGGCAAAACGGAACTAACAAAAGCCTTGGCAGCTTATTTCTTCGGCTCAGAATCAGCCATGATTCGGTTAGATATGTCCGAATTCATGGAACGCCACACAGTGTCTAAACTCATCGGTTCGCCTCCGGGTTACGTCGGCTACGATGAAGGTGGCCAACTAACAGAAGCAGTCCGTCGTCGTCCTTACACGGTAGTCTTGTTCGACGAAATCGAAAAAGCTCACCCGGATGTCTTCAACATGATGCTGCAAATTTTGGAAGACGGCCGCTTGACTGATGCTAAAGGTCGGACGGTTGACTTTAAGAATACGCTGTTAATTATGACCTCAAACATCGGTTCGAGGGTAATTGAAAAAGGCGGCGGCGGCCTCGGTTTCGAGTTTGCCGAAAGTGCCGCAGACTCTCAATACAACCGCGTGCGGAGTTTGGTCAACGAAGAACTGAAACAGTTTTTCCGTCCAGAATTTATCAACCGCTTGGATGAAATTATTGTCTTCCGCCAGTTGAATAAGGAAGAAATCAAGCAGATTGCTGACATTTTGTTGCAGGAAATTTTCAGTCGCTTAACGGAACAGGGGATCACTTTGTCGGTGACAGAAGCGTTCAAGGAACTGTTAGTTAAAGAAGGCTACAATCCTAGCTACGGTGCCAGGCCTTTACGGCGGGCAATTATGCGGTTGTTGGAAGATGTGCTGGCTGAGGAAATGTTGTCTGGTAAGCTGAAAGACGGTCAAAGTGCGATCGTAGATGTGGATGAAAACGGTGTAGTGAAGGTGTTACCCGATGGTTCGTCGGAGCCAAAATTGCCTGAATTCGCTTTGAGCCTTTAAAAAGCTGTGGTGAGTTAGGATACGCTAAGAGCAGGCAAGATGCCTGCTCTACAACTGATCAAGATGTTGTGGGACTGGCCTGAAAACCAGTCCCTATTTTGTTTCTTCCCTATGGGTATCGCCGGCGATTTGGCACAAACATTGTAGTATATAGAAGTCAAGAGAACAACAAAGCCTTGGAGGTCGAGCCGATGGCTAAAGCTCAAAAATTAATGGGAGTTCAGCAGATTATGATCTCTCCAGACGAAACAAAAGCGTTATTTTTATTCTTCTTCCTTCTGCCTTCTTCCTTTGGCTATACTGTTAAATAGTTCTTGGAGACAACCACTATGCAAGTCACAACCGAAGAAATTATTTATCCTTGCAGCGACGGTCAACCAATGGCAGACAGCACAATTCAATATAAATTAATTGTCAAAATCAAAGAAGGTTGCGAATCGCTGTTTAAAAACGATCCAAACGTGTTTGTAGCAGCGGATTTACTATGGTATCCAGTTGAGGGTAGAACAGATATTTCTCAAGCACCGGATGTCATGGTAATATTTGGCAGACCAAAGGGCGATCGGCGTTCCTATATACAATATCGAGAGGATAATATTGCTCCGCAAGTTGCGTTTGAGATTCGCTCTCACAATGACAGTCAAAGGAAGATGGACAAAAAACTTGCATTTTACAACCGTCATGGAGTTGAGGAGTATTACCTTTATGATCCAGACACAAACGATTTGAGCGGTTGGCAAAGAATTGAAGGAATGTTAGAAGTAATAGAAACGATGGAGGGATGGATAAGTCCGAGATTGGGAGTGCGATTTGAATTGGGAGAAGCAGGATTAGAAATCTATCGCCCTAATGGACAAAAGTTTCTTTCCTATGCGGAATTGGAAGAACAGAGGGAATTGGAGCGCCAGCTTGCACAACAAGAAGCTCAAAGAGCCGAACAAGAATCGCAGCGCGCACAACAACAAACTCAAAGAGCCGAACAACAAACTCAAAGAGCCGAACGTTTAGCAGCTAAACTGCGCGAATTGAACATAGATCCTGATAGCATCTAATCCTAACAGGACTTACGCAAAAAATGGTTTAATCCGCTATTGGTAGGGGTAAGGTGCGCATTGCGCACCCTACAAATAGAGGATTTTTTCTTCTGACTTCTGCGATGAATTTACTCCCAGGATTGTAATTGAAGAATCCAGTAAGGTGCGCATTGCGCACCCTACAAATAGAGGATTTTTCTTCTGACTTCTGCGATGAGTAGGGGTAAGGTGCGCATTGCGCACCCTACAATTGAAGAATCCAGTAAGGTGCGCATTGCGCACCCTACAAATAGAGGATTTTTCTTCTGACTTCTGCGATGAATTTACTCCCAGGATTGTAATTGAAGAATCCAGTAAGGTGCGCATTGCGCACCCTACAAATAGAGGATTTTTCTTCTGACTTCTGCGATGAATTTACTCCCAGGATTGCAATTGAAGAATCCAATGCTGCACGAAAGCGACAATGCGATCGCGCCGAGTTTCAAAAGTAGCAGCAATCCAAATAAACACAATCCCAAAAGCCAAACCAATCGCCCATTTAATCAGCGGATGATCAAATATCAGAACCACCAACTGATAGAAAACATTGATTAAAAATATCCCCGTTCCCACAAACAAAAACGCCCGAACTCGCAGTGACAAACCTGCTGCTATCGCGGCCAAACTAAAAGCTCCTGCAACCAAACCATTGTTCTGCTGTGTCAACAAAGGTATCCCGCAAATTAGCGCTGTTCCTAGCATTCGCAGATTGTGGCGCAGTGGTTTTTGTTCGGGTAATTTAAGAGTGCGATCGAACTGACTAATATAAAGTAAAGAAAGTCCGAAAGGAGTAATATAAAACTCTGGCTGACTCAATCCTATTTGCCAAAACCAGCGCAGCAATATCCAGTCAATTATTGCCACACTCACGTAGGTAAAACGGACTTGTTGCTTTTCCCAAGCGAGAAAAATATAGAAGGCGGCAGCTATCAGCAAACTAATCGGATAAAACTTAGCTGGACTTTCCAAAATAGCGACTATTGGAATCAGGGAAGCGATGATTTTCCAGGGATTTTTCGACCAACCCCAACTTTCCCAAGGCATGATGTAAATGAAATAGGCAAATAGAGAGGCGAGGGCAACTTTCCAAGGCCCCAAGGGCTCAGAAATGTATTTGACTAAAGGTGTATTTATCCAATAAAGCCGGATACCAAAGGCTTCTAGCCAGCCTAAGTAAATCCAAATTTCTGCCCATTGGCGATCGGGATTATTTCGCCCTTGCAAGAAAGCGTATTGAACTAATAAAGCACCCGTGACTAATCCTAAATTGAGATTAGATTGGATAACATTCGTAGAAGCTGAAATCAGCAGCCAACTGCTCAAAACCCAGTGCAGGTGTGCAAATATTGTGATTTCGGCGTTAGTTAAACGTAAATAGTTGCTCAGCCAAGGAGATAAAATGCGATAGATATATGTTAAAGTTGTGCCGAGGGTTGCAAGCAGGATTAAGGCATCGCCTTCATCTCCTCCTGGTGTTTGAAAAAGTTGATAAAGCACGGATTCATAGGCAGAAAGAGAAACGCCAATTAATCCCAAATAAATCAGAGGTTTGAATTCTTGCTGCCGCCTACCAACTCCGATCGCAATTAAAGACGCACCTAAAACAGTTAAACCAGTCCAATTCGTAAAAGTGTGCGATCGCAAAATCAAACCCAACAGCCCGTAAACTAAAGGTATAACATGAACACTCGGTAAAATTGTGCGATCCTCTTCGAGGGCTTTCCTTCGGATCGCTTCGCTAACGCTAACGGGGTTTCGGTGTCTCCAGACATCACCCAATAATTGTGTGGATAATCCGAGAGCAATATTAGCAACTGCTAAATTAATTGTAGTGCGATCGACAAAACTCAAACCAACGGCAGTCAGCAACTCCAAACTCCAAGCTAAGGCATAAATTGCCCAAGGCGAAATTTGTCGATAACTGCGGTAAACAACAGCAGTAATTGTTCCTAAAGTAGCAATAAATACTTTAACAGATGACTGAAAATCCAAGCTAGTGTCTGTGTATAAGCTAAATGAATAAACAGTGATCATTGTCAACAGCAAGCTGGCGAGTAAGATAGCCCAACCATCTAAAGCTCGATCGTAAATTTCGGCTATTGGAGAAGGGGAAGGTAGGCGCTGTGCATAGCGAATCATCAGATCGCGAAGCAACCACAAACACAAAAGAGCGATCGCCCCAGCAATTCCCCAATCCCAACCAGACAAAAAACCTAATTGTAAAATAGATGCTGCTAGGAAGCTCAAGCCAAATCCCACGGTAATTGCTGCCGCTGGGATCTCGACTAAAAAGTAGGTATTGACTAACATGAATACCGTTGCCAAACCCAAACCAATTAACCGACATCCCGGAAAATCAAAAGTCAGAAATTGTGCTAAAATTAGAGCGATCGAACTAAAGGTACTAGCAACTTGTCTGTGAGGCAATTCGGTATATTTAGCAACAGCAGTCAAAGCTAAAGGTGTGGCAAACCAGATTAAACTCCACTGAGGGGAAGTGGCAATAGCTGAAAGAGGACTTTGCAACAGAATAAAGCTCAATCCGGCTAATACTAATCCCAAATACCACGCACTTTGGAAGCATGAAGGATGAAAGCGCAAAGACGGAGAATTTTCTTGAGAATTTGCTGTTTTCAGCTTGACAAAAAAGCCCCATTCAGCTACCATCAAAAGTAATAAAATAGCAGCCCAAATCTCTGGAGTCTGGTTGCGGAGAAATAAGTCAATTACCGAACAGATTGCGGATAAACCAGTAATGTGTGTCAGGGAAACTAAACTTGTTGGATCTTGCTTTTGGCGAAGATCGGCAATAGGTGAGGAAATTTGACGGGAATTACTCGCAACTGCATATTTCCAAGTGATCCAACCTAAAGTTAAAGTAGAAGCTACTAAATTGATCGATCGCAAATAGGGATTGACTAAACTAATAACAGTTAAAACACTCCCCAAACCAAGAGTAAGGTTTTCGCCAAAACTGGCAAGTTGAAACTTTTGCTGGCGGTAGAGCCATTGCGTAGCACTTACCATTAATATTAAATAAGGAAAGAGCAAAACACCCCACAACGCCCAAGGAGTTGACTGAGAATTTGTAATTTGAGTTAAAAATCCGACAAATTGTGTTTTAATTCCGACAGGAATCACCCGCCAAAACAGCAAAACAGTCTGAATCCCAACCCCGAAAAGCATCAGCAAATCAAACTTTTGCCAAAACCTGACTAAACGGTTGTAAAAAAACCAAATAGCCAAGGCGCTAACGGCGATCGCCTGTAGGGGCATTTCCGCCACGGAAACCAGCCACCCCAAACCCAACAAACTCCCTCCGGCTAATTGCCAATTAAAGAAGTTGCTAGGATGATACTGCTTGGATATATTGTTTGCAGTAGCTGAAGATTCTCCCAATTGCTGCCAATCCAGCCAAGCCAAAAGAGTACCGCAAATCCCCAAAGCTAAACCCATTTGAGCGATATCTACACCCTTGACAAATATCGCCCGATTCAGTAAAACACCTAATGTATAAACTACTAAAGCCGCTTTTTTGTAAGTAAGAAAATCTTGTTTTGAACCGAAAGCAGCAGTCAAATTTTCACTGCTTGTCTCGCGTTTTATAGATGGCAACGGTTGTTGTAGAACTTGATAAACTGTAGCGGCAGCAGTGCCCACCGTGCCCAAATAAACGGCAATCAGCGAAAAGCCCGCAAATCCCCAGCCCCAGTGCAAATAACTCAATCCTAAATGATTTAGGGCGATCGATAAAGTTACATTTTTTCCCGACAATTTTTCATACTGATCTTTAATAATCCCCCTAGTCATCCAAGTTAAAATAATTGCGGCTGCGATGACAACCGCCCAATTCCAAGGATACCGCCACAATCCAAAACTATCCATCGCCCAAAAATTGATCGGCACCAGTAATAGCGTCACAATTTGCAAAGTTTGAGCTGTCAAGTGTAAATTTTGCTGTCTTTTCGCCCAACTGCTAATCGCCCAAAAAGTTAAAGTATAAGCTAGTAAAACTGCATATTGTCCCGCCGCCGGAAATTTTTCCCACTGACTGGCTGCTAATACTCCAGAGGAGACAACTACCATGAAGACTCCTAAAAATAGCAGCCACACGACGCTAATTTCTGCCATGAGCGAGTGCAGAACATCAGGGATTAGATTTGGAGTCTGAGGTGTTTGTGTGGGTGTAGAAACGTTTTTTAGGCTGTTAGGTAATGATTTAGATGTTGATAGGACAGGTACTTTTTGTGCTGGAAGTTGAGCGATCGCCCTATCAATTTCAGGGCGATCGACAACGGGCTCTTTTAACGGGCAAACTAGATACTGGCGGCACAACTGCTCAACCTCAGCGGGGGAGAGTAAACCCAGCCGCAGCCACACATCTAAACCTGTCAATAACTCAGGATGGGATGCTAAGACGCTCAATTCAATTTTGCTCGATCGACCTTTGGGAGACAACATCGGCTTAAACTGGTACTAGCTACATTCGAGTTATAGCCTAACTTACGGTCGATCGAATATCCGAGTATTCCGCCGCAGGAATTGGCACAATAAGTATTGATCACCAAAAACCTGTATCAGCCAGTATTTATCGGTTAAAAAATCCAAATTATCCGCGTACATCTGCGCGAATCTGCGGTTAAACACTCCCAATTAGGACAAGGCTCCCTCTGTAGGGACACGGCATTGCCTTGTCCCTACAGAGGGAGAGATTTCAGCAAAGTTTCCACACTAAGATTATGGTCTATGAAGGAGAACAAATGTTTAAATAAGAGTTTTCCGTAAGCATCCAAAACAAACTGAGCCGGCAAAGGAGCTCCCAAAGCTTGACCGACTTGATAGGCGCGAAAAATCTGACAGCTAGGATCACTCAGTAATGGCATTTTTAATCCTAAATCTCTAACCACAATCTGGCTTTGGCGATCGTCGGTACTCGTCACCATCAATAATTCTATATTGCGATCGGCAAATTTTTCCCAGTTTTCATTCAAAGCTTTAATATGAGGAAAACAGAAAGGGCAATATTGCTTTTCAGTAAAAATCCGAGTGAAAGCCAGAACCACGGGCTTATCGCCGCGATAATTAGACAGGCGTACCAGTTTGCCATTAGTAATATCCGGCAACTCAAAATCTGGAGTCATCTGTCCCGGTTTCAGAGAATTAGTAGCCGGAACCGGCAATAAATTTTGAAAAAACCGCTGATTTAACAAGCCACTAAAATCTGTAGAAGTCAGCATATTTCCTAATTGGGTAATTGGGAATTGGGCAATGGGAACGGGTAATTGGGAATTGGGAATTGCACCGAAAGTTTCGAGTTTTGAGTTAAAAACTCTTTCACTCAAAACAAAGCGGGCGGGCACTCACAGGCGCCGCCCCTACAACTCAAAACTATCAAGTTAGACAGCAGCAAAGAATACTTTAGACTTGACGGGATCGGGAGTCATAGTCTTGTCACCGGGCTGCCAGCCGGCGGGACAAACTTCATCGGGGTGAGACAGGACGTGTTGAATAGCTTGCAGAGTGCGGAGAGTTTCGTCCACGTTGCGGCCGAAGGCAAGGTTATTGACAGTAGAGTGTTGGATGATGCCTTCTTTATCAATGATAAACAGACCTCTGAGGGCAATACCTGCTTCTGGGTCGAGGACGTTGTAGTCGGTACTAATTGTTTTTTTGATATCGGCAACTAGAGGATAGTTGAGGTCGCCGATGCCGCCGGATTTGCGGTCTGTTTGTATCCATGCGAGGTGAGAGAATTCGCTGTCAACGGATACGCCAAGGATTTCAGTATCAATTTTATTGAAGTCTTCAAAGCGATCGCTAAATGCTGTAATCTCAGTCGGGCACACAAAGGTGAAGTCCAAGGGGTAGAAGAACAGGACTACATACTTTTTGCCTTTATAGTCAGACAGTTTAACTATCTTGAATTCCTGATCAACTACGGCTGTTGCTGCGAAGTCTGGTGCAGCCTGACCAACCCGGAGGCATTCACTCGTCATAGATTTTGTTTCCTTGTTTACGAACTGTTACAAATATATCATACTCATAACGACTACAACTACCTTAAATAAAAATTCAAAAAACACGCTCTCAAAACTGAGAGCGTGCTTATTTCCATTACATTATGGCTCAGGCGGGATTTGAACCTGCGACCTTGGGCTTATGAGTCCCCTGCGCTAACCAACTGCGCCACTGAGCCAAACTGACTTCACGATTTACTATCTTAGCACAGTATGGGGAACTACGATACCTGCTTGACTACATTATTTGTAATGAATTGAAGTAAAAGTTATGAGTTTTGCTAATATATCAAAACCCATAACTTGAAACTACTGCTTACCGAGAAGCGCTGGAATCATCGTCTGGCAGAAAAGCCATCGGATTGACAGCACCCTGTCCGGCGGGATGAATTTCAAAGTGCAAGTGTGGGCCGGTACTGAAGCCAGTGCTGCCCATTTCCGAAATCTGTTCGCCTTGAGCGACCTTCTGACCCTTTTGCACCAAAATCCGGCTGTTGTGGGCATAGACAGTCTCAGAGCCGTCAGGATGGGTAATTTCTACCAGATAGCCGTAGCCACCATCGTTCCACTCTGCATAGGTCACTACCCCGTCAGAGGCTGCCACAATTGGTGTGCCGATCGGCCCTGCAATGTCAATTCCCTTGTGCATCCGTCCCCAGCGCCAGCCGTAGCCAGAAGTGAGAACGCCCTTAGCCGGCCAAATAAACCCATTAGCCGACCGTTGTTTTGAGCCGTTAGGCAGATAAGTATCAGGGCTAGAAAGCGGGGGCAATTCTGGAGAAACCATCTGTCCCAAAGACGGGTTGCTCAGGGGGTCGTAACCATCTGCACCCAAGGGAGCAGTTGCCACCACCGGCTGCTGTAGAGCATTGGTCGGCATCAGGTTGATCGGTTGCAATTGAGCAGCGCGATCCGGGTCAAAACGCTCTTGCTGCTGCTTCTGAACCTGCTCTGACCACGCTCTCGACGGAGGTCGGCTGATTTCATTCTGCACCGCTCGATCGTACTCAGGGGTGTAGAGATAGGGATTATTCAGATTTTGGCTATTCTCAGATGGGTCTTCCGTGGCGACTTGCGCCAGAGGCTCCTGATTGGGAGCCAGGGAGAGGGAGGAGGCCCCGATCGAATTGCGCTCGGCCTGATATTCCGATCGCAGCCTGACAATTTCCGCCCTCAAGCGTTCGGCATAAGGGTCGAGAGCCTGTCCGGTTGTCCGATCGACCCTGGCATCGCCCCCTGGCCATTCTCCTGCTACAGGAGCTACCGCCAGATTCGCATCGGGTACAGCGTTCGTTGTCTCAGCGCCTAAACCCCCGGTGCTAGAAATTGGGGTCAAGTTGGGGATTTTGGGCAGCGCACTGGTATCGACAGCACCTGTAAATGTTGGTTCGCCTTGAAGTTCCAGCTTCCCAGGGTCGCTAATACTTTGAGAAACTTGAGTTAGCGAAATGCTGTTAATTTTGGGAACCATCGGCTCTGAAATGTTCAGACCTTCCAAGTTCCCAAGGGGAGAGACTATAGGCACTGTTGGGGTAATGGCGGCAACGCCAGCACCGCCAAGTTCAGGGGTTTCGGAGCTGGGGTTCAAAGATGCGGGAACCCAAGCAGCCGAGAAGACTGATGTAGAGTTGGAGGCAGAAATAGAGGCGGAAGACTGCACCGTCGGATTATTTAATCCAACTTGGGGAATTTTCAGCCGTTGATTGACATTCAGCAAGTTGGGGTTTCCCAGCTTGTTGAGCGAGCTCAGGTCTTTGGCCGACACGTTGTGACCTTTGGCGATCACATCTAGCGTATCTCCCGGACGCACGCTGTACAACACCTCAGTCGGTGCGATCGCGCTACCTGCGGGGGGGACGACCACAGCAGAAGGTAAACCTGGTGTAAACAGCGACTGTTCAATGGACTCGAGCGCTCGATCGGGTGCTGCATTCAGAGTCGCGGGATTTGCGCCTTGAATTACAGGTGTTGCCGACTGGTCGGGAATTGCTGTCTGCGTTGCCGCTCCGGTAGATTCCGGCGTTGGTGCTAGGGCGGGCAAAGATACAGCAGATGTAGATAATGCAGTTCCCTGATCAGACATCAACTCCGATCGACCCGGTGCTGATGAGCGGTTTTCCGGTTTTTTCGAGGTGTTTTCGACCTGTTGTCGAAGAGGCTCGATCGCCCCGTTTGGGTTCGGAGGAGCGATCGAACTTTGCGGGAGTACCGTCGAGGCCAGCGGGGTCGCTGCGGTAGATTCCTGCGGTGACTGAGCCGTCGTCGCCAACGGTTCAGAGCCTGTGAGATTTAACTCTTGTTCGGGATTGACATCCGCAGCGCGCAAGGCGGCCGTGGCTGCGGTGTTGCCGGCGTTCTGTTGTGATGCGACGACCTCCGCCGGCCCAATTGTCAGTTGTTGCCCTACTTGGAGTACGGTTTCGGGTTTGATACCGTTAGCAGTTGCTAGTGCCTTGGGTTCAAGTGCGTAGTCCCGAGACAGCTCCCAAAGGGTTTGTCCCTGTTGCACCTTAACCGCCACCGGGTTAGGTTTTTGATCAAAGAGGGCAGCCTCTGTTTGGGCGGGGGAACCGTCAACTTGTGCAGAAGGATCTAGCCCGTTAGCTGATACAGACTGTACTTCAGCGGTGGAATCAGCCGATTGTGCGAGTTCAGACGCGCGAGCGCTGTCCCCTGTTCTCGGCAGCAGGATGCCGGAAGCACCTACCGATATTGCCAATCCGAGGGTGGCAAGAGAGCGAACTCTGCCATTCCTCTGCGTCTGTTTGGACGATTCTGCGAAATCGTCTCTGTCTATCTTTATTAGCCTGAAGTGGCTGGTTTTTTGGGGATATGTTCGTTTCAAAAAAAACAACCTCCTACTGAGAAGCGCTTAACAGTCCTTGGAAACACTCAAGGGTATCGCATGACGCCGTTATAAATCAACAACCAAGAATATTCTGATTGTTGACAGCTATCATGCTTAGGCAAGATTAGCTTGCTTTTCAAATTTAGACAAGCTCGGACAGCCACAACAATTAAAATTTCCGGTAAAACTTGCTGCTATTACACCCCAGAAGCCTTACAAGGCAATAGCTAGAACAAATAAATAAAATACCGGTTCAGGCATGGGCTAGGAGCGTCATCTTTGATGATCGGACTCTATCCTAATTTCCTGCCTAGCTACAACCGTATATTTACTAGATATACCGTGGGTTTGTGACCTACGTGCGGTCATGGGCGCTACCAATGGCAGCAAATCTATGTTTTATTGGTTTGATCATCTCCGATCGGTAATTTAGTGTTGTTGATCACAATCTGTTTTTAGATGAATAAAATCTATTAATCTTTGCTATCTAGAGTTTCACCGCTTTGATATGAATTTCTTATATTTAGATGAAGATTTGGCAGTAGCCGGGAGCTATAGCAGAAGAAAGAAGGAAGAAGGCAGAAGGGAGAAGGAAAATGCAATAAGATCAATGGTTTCAGCAATTAAAAATGTTCTAATCACCGAGAAGGGAGCTATTAAAGATCTATCTATGTATGGTGTTGATCATGCTTTATCCCAGCTCGCCCAACTGTCGCCTCGCCTCAAATAAACCTACAGCTGCGCTGACAGAGAGGTTTAAACTCCGCACTCCAGGCTGGCTCATGGGAATAAAAACTGTGGCATCACAGGCATCTAAGACGAATTCAGGAATTCCGATAGTTTCCGAGCCAAACATCAGCCAGTCGCTGGATTGAAATTGGAATTTCGCGTAACTGTATCGCCCGCCAGTGGTGAATCCGATCGATCGTCCTCCCCGTTGCTGCTGAATCGCCAAAAAAGCCGCTAAATCTTCGTGACAGTGGAGGTTGACATAGGGCCAGTAATCTAAACCGGCCCGTTTGAGGTAGCGATCGGTAATTTCAAACCCCAGCGGCCCGACTAAATGCAATTCAGTACCTGTGGCAGCACAAGTGCGAGCGATATTGCCAGTATTCGGGGGGATTTGCGGGTGAATCAAGACAAGTTGGGGCATGAAGCTATAGCAGATGTTGAAGTCAGAAGTCAGAAATCAGAAGTCAGAAGTCAGAAGTCAGAAGGCTTGAGTTATCTAGGAGAACGGTCAGAAGTAGATGCGATCGGGCAATAAAATCAATGGTTTCAGCAATTAAAAACGTCAAACATGACCGATCGGGTTGCTATGTAAATCTACCCAAAGGTAGATACAATTCATAGCTTTTATTTATCACCGGTGTCGCGTTCCATTGATTAAATATTCTGATCGGTCACGCTCGCGTAGTCGAAGTGTTGATTGCTCCTTTCAAGCAACTAACATGGCACACAAGTTATCTTCGAGCTCCCATTCCTGGTGAGCCATCCCATTAATCCCTTGCAGAATAATACTCTGCGTGTCCAAACCACTATCATGGAGCTTCAACCACTGCTGGGCGGTGTTGCCTTCCCGAAGAATCTTTTTGAGCGGCGATAGAAAGCAGCTAAAGCCACGTTTTTTGGCAAATGGCCAGACTTGCTGGTAAATTTCCTCAATCCAATCTCGTGCCAGAATAGTTCTGCCATCTTGCCAGTGCGTAAGTTCAGCATCCAAACTTTGGCGGGATGCAGCAATTTCGTTGGCATCGGTGAGGGCAACTAAGTCTTCGTTGCGGGTAGCCGCTGGCAAAGTGCTGAGTTCCAATGGGTCTAAGCTGGGGTCTTCCATCATCTGCCAAATCCGAGCTTCTAACAAGGCAGTAATGGCCAACAGGGCGAGAGGATTGACTTCGAGGTCACAAATTCTCAGTTCCAGGCGGTTGAGACAGTAGGGGCGACGATCGCCATTTGGGCGCACAGCAGACCACAGGTGGCGGACATTTTGCATGGTACCGAGTTCTAGCTGTTCTTCAGTCCACTGGATGTAATGCTTGTGACTTTCAAACAGGGGGACAATGGCTGGAGTTTTGGGAAACAAACCCCACCGGGTGGAATGATAGCCGGTGACTGAGCCGTCGAGGAAAGGGGAAGAGGCGCTCAAGGCAAGGTAGAGGGGTGCTTCGACGCGGGCGAGGCGAATTGCCCGCATCAGCATTTCTGGTTGAGAGATGCCGATGTTGATGTGAATGCTGGCGGTGACGACTTTGGTGCCGTAGGTTTGCTCGATGTAGGTGTGGTAGGGGTTGTTGGGATCGGAGCGGTAAAATCGATCGCTCCCTCCGAGAGACAGGGTACTTCCCGGCAGCAAGGTATAGTCGCCCAATTGTTTTAAATACTGTCGCAGCCGGACTCGCGGCTTGACTAGGGCGCACAGCAGGCGATCGTAGCTGCACATGGGGGCAGTCGTGTACTCCACATTGCGACTATCAGGCTCGCGCACAAATCCCTCTAAATCGGCGACTATGCGATCGGAGAGACCGACCACATCACCTTGTGGCGTGCCGGTATACATTTCTACTTCAAAGCCTTTTGATAGCAGCACGTTTGTTCCTCAGCTAAGTTGAGTGCTATTTCTATTATCCCAAAAATTGACCAATTAAGACTATCTTCCACACAAGGCAGAGTTAAAATTTGCGATCGACTCCCACGGAAACCTGGTTTTATGGATTGAAGAATTAACCCCACGGCTCAATCTGCGGGCTCCGGGCCCAATTGCTTGATTGTCAATAAATAAATTGCAATTCCGTAGGGAATCTTGCTTCTTCGGGTTCGGGATGGTAAATGTAATCGCAGTCAAAGCGCAAAGCTTGAGCGTGGCGACTTATAGAAAACCCGCAGTTAGTCACCATTTCTGTAGTAAAACTTGCCATAACTAACTCAATTACTTTCTTGTGGGAAATGTTAGGCATTTGAACGTAATAAGCGCGTCTAGCAAAAAAAATTTTCTCATCTTTCGGTACAATTATGCCGTTAATTTTGTGTGCGTGTTGAATCGGTTTGATATAGGTGTCAATAAACTGCGACTGATTTTTTTGTAGTCTCGCCAATCGTTCGTGTTGCAGCCAGCTCATTTGAAACACAATCTTAAGAAATTCAAAACCTAAAATGTAGTTGAAAACATTATTGCGTTCTTCTGTACTCAAGACGAAGCGGAGTGCAGATTCTAAATACTGGTCAGTTGCCCGGCGTGATTGTTGAGCTGAGTGGATGTAAAATTGTTTGATGTAGCTTCTTAAATCTGATTCGTTTAATTCTTTTTTGACTCGGAACCTGATTAAATACTCTTTGACTCGGTGCAGAGTATCTACGTCTTCAAACATTTTTGAAATTAAGCCGTCTGCTGTGTAGTCATCTAAAAATTCTGCTTGCAAGTCGGGAGTGGACGCGCACAATATGTAACAGAGGGACAATAGATAACGGCGCTGGTTCCAAGGCAGGCTTTCTGCCCAATCTTTAACTTCTACAGGAAGCTGTCCTAGGATGATATCTGTATGTCGGCGTTGAGAAAGGTCGGCATCTTTATTTTTTTCTTTAATCATTGCCTGGAACCTTGATGATTAAGTAGACGGGTTAATATATCGCAGACGAGGGCAGAGGACAGCAATGGTGGAGAAATACACTTATTATTTTTTGATCCCTTACCCTAGTATAGCTCTTGTTCTGGCTGCGGGAGGTGATATAGATCACACTTTTTCGGGTGGAAAATCACCGGTCACGAAAGCGGGCCCCCACGAAAGCGGCCCCCACTGAGCGAAGCCGAAGTGTAGTCGAATGGGTAGCCGAAGTGTGAGAATTACTCCCGTCAGTCAGCCTGCGCTAGGAGAATGAATTCGGGGGGTTAGGAACGATGCTACGCTTTTTAAAGTCTCCGTCTTGAGTCTGCGAAGGAATGAATCCGGGAGCAAGAGACCAAATTGCTTGATTGTCAGGGCGTACTGGTGATTGAAGGGTGCGATACCTCGATCGCACATTGCTCCAAATTATTTACAGGGTGTGTTGAGTGCCTAGTTGTTCGATCGCTAAAATTAGCGTTCATCCTTCATAATATCAAGGGATACTTGAGATATGAGCTAGCATCAACTATGTTCGGTTAAAATTAAGATCAAAGAGTAGCCACCAAAAAAACAAGTATAAAAATAATTTAACAACCTAGTTTGAATAGGGGAAGTGAATATGTTTAACGGAACTGAACTGCTGATAGAAGCTTTCGTGAATCGGCTAATTGAAGGCTACCGCCATACTTACGGCAGCTTCAAGTCCGACTATGGAGAGATTATTGCTTGGGTAGCTGGTATGGCTTTGGAAAATATTGCCAATAGCGATGCTCTTTACCATAATGTGGAACACACTATTTTAGTCACCTTGGTGGGACAGGAGATTCTGCGCGGCAAGCACATCCACGAGGGGGGTGTTTTATGTGAAGATTGGCTGCATTTCCACATTGCTTTGCTGTGTCACGATATCGGGTATGTGAAGGGGGTTTGTCGGCAAGATCGAACTAATTTGAGACTGTATGCAACGGGGATAGAGGATAGGCAAATGACCCTACCTCCGGGGGCGACGGATGCTAGTTTGACTCCTTATCATGTCGATCGGGGAAAAATGTTTATTGACGAGCGTTTTGGGGGTCACAAACTGATTGATGCTGAGCTGGTTAAGCGTAATATTGAGCTGACTCGTTTCCCGGTTCCTACGGATGAAGATTATCAAGATACTGTGAATTATTCGGGTTTAGTTCGCGCTGCTGATTTAATTGGTCAGTTGAGCGATCCGCGATATTTGCAAAAGATTGCTGCGCTGTTTTACGAGTTTGAGGAGACTGGCCAGAATCGGGTTTTTGGCTATCAGAATCCGGGGGATTTGCGGGCTAGTTATCCGAAGTTTTATTGGAATGTGATTGATCGGTATGTGACGGATGCGATCGGCTATTTGAAACTGACGCAGCAGGGAAAACAAATTATTGCTAATTTGAACTCGAATGTGTTCCGGGTGGAGCATTCTGTGGTCCCAGAGTCGGCGGTGGCTGTAGTTCGTTGATTCCTTGTCATTGCTGATACCTTGTCATTGCGAGGAACGAAGCAATCCCAGCGTTGATTCCTTGTCATTGC
>Ga0316607_1000216_pt1 | contig 22979 bp, 15 predicted proteins | sample MIS2016062E_MG_FD_207674 | JGI IMG/M metagenome (GOLD analysis project Ga0316607, IMG submission 207674) | Microbial mat bacterial communities from Middle Island sinkhole, Lake Huron, Michigan, United States - MIS.2016.062E | ecosystem: Environmental > Aquatic > Freshwater > Lake > Sediment...
ACTATAAAAGACATGTTAGTAACTATTTAATAATTATTTTTTTTGCAAATATAAAACTAAATTTCAAATACATACAAATTTTTCAATTATAGTTATTAACTTTTTTTACTGATTTTAGGTTGTAATAAATGTCAGGATTATTTATTGCAATATCTTCACCGATTAAACTACTTGTATAACAATAAATATAACGCTCAATAAAATGACTATATCTGTAAAATTGGAATAAATTCGTGTCCTTGAATGTAATTTGATCTTTAATATAATCATTGCAAGTTGAAAAATTATTGAAAGTATCTTTTGTCAAATATTTATGTACTGAAGAATAGTCTATGATGTATATTGCCCAACGATATAAAATGTCAATTTTTTCATTATCAATAAAGGCTTTATCTTTTATTTTGCTTTTTTTCAGAAATTCGTCTAACTGAACATTTAATTTCATTTTTATTGAATCAATTGTACTAGCAAACTCTTTAAATTTCAATTGAAATAGCTCATTGAAGTTCATTTCAAAAGGCTCCATAAACAAATATTTTTGTGCAAGAAAATTGCAAATGTCTGAGCCTTTTCCAGCGTATTTTATGGTTTCGTCAAACTCTTTTGTGTTTAAAGTAAGGGAAATGTCATCGCCTGGAGACAAATAAAGAGAATAAAACTCACCACCATAGAAAATGGAGCCATAAGCAGGTTGTTGTATATTAAGCGAACCATTAAATTCATTCTTCGAATCCAACTGAAAAGTATCATTTTTTTCATTGAAATTGAACACAATATATTTGTCATTCGGATTCACAATTTTGCCTGAAACTTTTACAGGTGCTACATTTAAACTTTTTCCATTTGTGAATTGGCAGAAAAAAGCAATAAGGATAAATAAAATTTTAAAGTTCATCAGTTTAATTTTTCGGATTATAAAATAATTTAACTCACTCAAAATTAGAAAATTAGAAAATTTTGAAATTAAATGCAATTATATATCCGTTGTTTTATAAAAAAAAGTTAACAGCCTTGGCAAAGCCGTTCGCATTGTTGCTTGCAGATACAAAGTGTGCCATCGCTTTAATTTTTTCGGGGGAATTTTCAACCAATACTTTGTAATTCGTGAATCTCAGCAAATCGATGTCATTGTAATCGTTTCCAATACCAAGAGTCAGTTCTTTTTCTATACTCAGGAAACGACAGAGCCATTCGGCAGTAGCTCCCTTGTTTACATTTTTTGGGTAGAATTCCATCCAAATACTTTTTTTATCAATAGGTGAAGTACTTCGTACAATAGACAAGAAATCAAAATCAATAAATTTGGACTCTAAATAATCAAAAGTATAATGATCGTCTGGAATGTAGGCAATGATTTCGCAAGATTTTTCTATTTCACAGAATCCGTTCATTGGATAAGCAAAGCTTCCATATCGTTGAATTCTCAGTTCAAAATCTGTATTCAAGTTTCCTGATTTCTTAAAGTAAAAGCAATGATTTTCTGGAATTTGAAAATGTAGAGAATAATCGATCCTTTCGTTTTCTAACATACGAATAATTTCTTCATAATGAGACTTTAAGAAATTTTTTGCAACAATTAATTCTTTCTTTTTCCAATCGTAAATTCCACCTCCACAAGAAAAAATAACATAATCGACCGGAAGATCTTCACCCACAGTTTTGATTAAAGAATAAGGATTGCGACCCGTTGCCAGAATTCTAAGGATATTGTTTTTTTCCAGTTCGATTAAGGCATTGTAATTCACTTGTGTCAGTTTCTCTTGGTCGTTCAACAAAGTTCCATCCAGATCGGTGAAAACCGCTTTGATTTTGTTCATTGCAATTAAATAAAATATTCTAAGGTTTCAAAAGGTAAATTATTGTTCATCAAACTATGATTCATTTCGAGCGCTGGACAATCCACCAAGGTTCTTCCTACTATCCGGGCAGGTACACCAGCTACGGTAATATGTTCCGGTACATTTTTCAATACAACGCTTCCTGCTCCAATTTTGGCTCCCCGTCCTATTTCTATATTTCCTAATATTTTTGCGCCTGCGCCAATCAAAACACCTTGCCGGACTTTGGGATGCCTATCACCGGTATCTTTGCCAGTTCCACCCAGTGTAACTTCGTGCAATATGGATACATTATCCTCAATGACGGCTGTTTCGCCAATAACCACAGAAGTAGCGTGATCGATAAAAATGCCGGAAGCAATTTTTGCCGCTGGATGAATATCTACTGCAAACACTTCGGACATACGGTTTTGAATGTGATAAGCCAAGATTTTTCTATCCTGAAGCCAAAGCCAATGTGCTACCCGATAGCATTGTATTGCATGAAAACCTTTGTAGTATAAAAACGGGATAGCATAAGATCCTGCTGCCGGGTCACGATCCACAATGGCTTCTAAATCTTTCTGTGCATGATGCCCTACACACTTATCGTTGGTCAAGCATCGCATGATCAATTCATGAAGATGAATTCCCCGCAAAGTAGGTGAATGTAACTTATTGGCCAAGTTGAAGCTAAGTGATTCTTCGAAGTTTGAATGGCAAAGGACGGTTTCATGAAGAAAGCTAACAAGGGTCGGTTCTGTTTTTGTAAATTCGACAACTTCCTTATAGATTTTTTCCCAAACGGTAATCTCACAGGTTGAATCCATGATTGTGTATTTATATGAACTAATTCTTTTCGAATAAAGACTGAATTATAGAAACCGCTTGGATTTTGTTTTCCATTTTTCTTTGAATTGTTGCATTTCGCGTGCTTTACTCTTCTTCAAACCATGGTGTTTCGATTCATTATAAAAAGGAGGAATCTCAAGTGCTTTGCAAGCCTTTTCAAAATGTTTTTGTGTAATACCTATTTCCCCATCCTCAATAAAAATAAAATGATGCGGGAAGCAAGCCAGACTTAAATCATCCAGAATAACAAACTCCTCCAGATTATGTCTTGAAACATATTCTTCAATTTCACTGTCCCTGTCGAAACTAAAATCCTGTGTGATTCCAATGGGGCTTTTCACAACTTTATTATGCTCAAATACACCTTTTAGTTTTTCGAGCGTATCAAAAGTAAGCCGCCAGTCTGATGTAATAACAATTTCGGCAGATGAAATGTTGATCAATTCATTCAAATGACCGACACGAACAGGATCGAATGGATACATATACTGATTACTCCATGTAGCACGTGGCTGCGTGATACTCCAATGGGTAGCCAGCACTCCGTCAATGTCTAAAAAAATTATGCGCATGAATTTCTGTTTATCTCTTGATTTATTATTGATATGGTGGATATACAATTATTCTACCAATATTATAGAATTTACTAAGAAAGTGAAAAAAAATATATTATCTGACAGATCAGAAATTGAGTGCAAAAAAAACACCGGAATGAAGCATAAAAGCTTCAATCCGGTGCAAGAATTTATCTTAATGAAGTCGATTATTTAGCGACTTTAATTCTCATATTGTAGAATGAACGGTAAACAAAATACAAGGCAACAAGCAAGAACGCTACGCCAATGTAGGGAGCAGTTTCTCTAAATCCGTCGCTGATTGCAATTTCCATAGCCAAAAGACCAAATAGCGTTGTAAATTTGATGATAGGATTCAAGGCCACAGAAGAAGTATCTTTGAATGGATCACCAACGGTATCGCCAATGATAGTGGCATCATGCAAAGGAGTACCTTTCATTTTGAGGTCAACCTCTACCACTTTTTTAGCATTATCCCAGCAACCACCGGCATTGGCCATAAATATAGCTTGGAACAACCCAAATACAGCAATCGAAATTAGATAGCTGATAAATAAGGCAGCGGGGTCATTGGTTTCTCCTGGAGCAGAAATAAATGCAAAAGCAAGAGCAAAGGAGAATACAGCCACAAAAATATTGAACATACCATTTTGTGCATATTGGGTACAAATCTTAACAACTTCTTTAGATTTTTCAACAGATGCTTTTGCATCGGCATCGGCATCCAGATTGATGTTCTTTTTGATATATTCTACTGCTCGGTAAGCACCCGTAGTAACCGCCTGTGTTGAAGCACCTGTAAACCAGAAAACCACAGCACCCCCCGCCAAGAAACCAAGGATGGTGAATGGGTTTAGCAAGTTCAGAACGTCTGTGATTTCGAAAGAAGGATCGCCAGCGCCAAATGATTTGGTAAGAACAAGAATAAGAGAGAAAATCATGGTGGTAGCACCTACAACGGCTGTTCCAATTAATACAGGTTTAGCTGTAGCTTTGAAAGTGTTTCCTGCACCGTCATTGGCTTCAAGATAATGTTTTGCATTTTCAAAATCAGGTTTAAAACCAAAATCTCTTTCAATTTCTTTATCAATATCTTTAATTCCTTCAATCAATGAAAGCTCATATACAGATTGTGCATTATCGGTAACTGGTCCGTAGCTATCCACCGCAATGGTAACTGGTCCCATACCTAACATCCCAAAAGCAACCAAACCAAAAGCAAAAATGGTTTGGTACTCCATGAATTCGCTCAAACCAAATGTACTTGCATAATATGCGCAGAACATTAATAAGAAGAACACCATTCCTTTCCAAAAAGCAGAAAAGTTACCAGCTACCAAGCCAGAAAGAATAGTCAGTGAAGCACCACCTTCTCTCGAAGCTGTTACAACTTCTTGAACGTGTGCCGATTTTGGAGATGTGAACAATTTTGTAAATTCAGGAATAAGCGCAGCACCTAAGGTTCCCAACGAAATAATACAAGAAAGGATCAACCAAAGATTATTAGGAAGGTATCCGATCAGAATATAACTGATTGCAAATGTAACGAAGATCGAAAGAATTGAAGTTATCCAAACCAGATTTGTCAGGGGTTGTTCAAAATCAATTTCAGTCTTACCTTTATATTTAAGCGAACTCAAGCCGGAGTTAAGATAAAATGCAGCGATAGAAGTAATGATCATTAAAATACGCATAGCGAAAATCCAAGTGATCAACTCTGCTCTAAATTCTTCTTTCACACCTAATACAATAAAAGAGATAAGCGCAACACCCGTTACACCATAAGTTTCGAATCCATCAGCGGTAGGACCAACGCTATCACCGGCATTGTCACCTGTACAGTCTGCAATAACACCAGGATTACGAGGATCATCTTCACCAATTTTGAAAACAACTTTCATTAAATCGGATCCGATATCAGCAATTTTTGTAAAGATACCACCAGCGATACGCAAAGCAGCAGCTCCCAGAGATTCTCCAATTGCAAAACCAATGAAACTTGCACCTGCCAATTCGCGAGGAACGAATAATAAGATGACCAACATCATGATTAGTTCTACGCAAATTAAAACAACTCCGATACTCATACCGGCGTCCAAAGGAATATTCAATAATTTCAATGGATTCTTTTCTAAAGAGGAAAAAGCCATTCTGCTATTGGCCAAAGTATTCATACGAATACCGAACCAAGCAACAGAATATGATCCCAAAATACCGATCACAGTCCAGCTAAGAATCAGAGCAACAGCACCAATTCCCTGATGATTCAGTACACCAAAGTAGAAACCAATACAAACCGCGATAAACGCAAATAGTATAGCAATAAACTTACCTTGTTGGATTAAATAGGTTTTACATGTTTCAAAGATTGTATTCGAAACATCCAACATTGATTTATGAGCTTTTAATTTCTTCACTCTAATGAATTGATAGAACCCGAAGGCCAATCCAAGAAAGCAAATTAAAAACCCGAACATCAACCAAGAGTTTTGCTGGGCTGAAAGCTCGGGAATTTTCAGGTCTGCTTCGCTTGCCATTGTAAACAAAGGCAAAAGCGTGAGTCCTAAAAGTGAAAGTATGAGTTTTTTCTTCATGACTATAAAATTGTTTGATTTTAAATTAGCGCCGCAAATATAAAAAAATGGTTCTTACTAAAAAATCTTTTTCATTATTGATTATTGGAGAATGAAGATCGGATGATTCAAATTAGGATGGATGATGATAAAATATCCTTGCGTTTTTTACAGGCTGTTCCTCGTATTCTTGATTTTTTGTTCTATATTTCCATTCTTCTATATTTTCGTCTTGGAATACATCATCTGTAATATCTGGTGTTGCTTTTTTTAGGGTTCAACGATAAAATGTTAGGGCAATTTTTTAATATTTTCCACGTTCCAAGAAAAACGGATAAGACCATTTCATAACATCAAGAATTTCACTCCCATTGTATTTTTCTAATTCATCAAATCTGGCTTGTGGTCTATCTCCGTCATTTAATCCAAGCCAGTCAATTGTTTTTTGTGCAATTATTTGTTCTTTCTGATTTCTATCTTTGTTTGGAATAATGTGATTTTTATTTATTGTCCAATCAATTTCAAACCAATAATCAAAATGATAATGACAACTATCCGGTTTCAAGGGGGCAATATCAGGAAATTTGCTTCCTTTTATTTTTTGACAATCAGGGCAAGCAATAAATAAATTATACCACTCAAATGCTAAATCTTGAAATTGTGATTTTGGTTTAAAATGGTCTATGCTTCTACCACCAACACTTTGTTTCAAAGGAAAAATACCACAATAAGAACAATGAAAATTGGACAATTCAGATAGTATTTTTGCTAAAATATTATCAACTTTCTCATATTTATATTGATGCCAATGCCAATAATTTGGATCAATTTGTCTTTTAAGAATAAAATGATTTGTCCAAACCTGTGCTTTATTTACAAGACATTCCGGCTTATACGTTTTTCTGCTTATTTTATTCATAACTCTATCGTTTTACCGGTTAAACGTTCGAGTTGTCTTACTTCTCTGGTTACAATACCTTTGATGCTTTCACCATAGTTGAGTAATTCATTGGTAATCCTATTAAATTCTTTTTTTTCTTTGCTTGTTAATTGTTGCTTTCTTTGTTTGTTAATCAGTTCTTTAAAAAGTTTCAGTAATTTTTCGGTAGAGTTTCCAAAAATCTCAAAATTACCATCAAAATATTGGTTATATATACTTTCTAAACTTAAGCCTTTACTAATTTCCTTTTTGGTAATGTTTAATTTATTATCGGTAGTATTAATTATCAATGCTGTAAATCCTTCGGCTGACTGAAATGAAAAAATATTATGAGTGCTCAGAATAAATTGAATATTTTGAAAATATTCCGATAATTTCTCTAAAAATTTTCTTTGTAAAACAGGATGTAGATGTCTATCGAATTCATCAATAATTATAACACCTTTAACGTTTTTCAGTAAATTTATTGTAATATCTGTTTTTTTATTTTCAAAAACTGAATTGCGAGAAGCAATAATTCTGATTATTATATCTGTTACTTGTAAAATAAAATCTTTATATCCTTCGCTTAAATTTCCAATTTTTAATTTATTGCTATTTAGGTCGGTGAAATAATAATCGGCATATTCACCTTCTAATAGGATTTTTTCGGGTTCAGAAAATAAACTTAAAAAATCAATTAAAGAAGTTTTTATTAAATTTATAATATTGTCTATTAATTTATTCTCTTTGCCCTTTTTTTCTATAAATAATCGTTCTAATAATACTAATGGGTCGTAAAAATCAATTGAATAATCTTTAAAAATAGATTTGGTTGAATAAGGTAAAGCACTTCCTTGTATTAAATGCTCAATTATATCTGTATGTGTTAATTTTTCATCAGTATTCAAATTGACACCATAAGCAAGAATTAATTTTTGAGGGAAATCAAGATAATTTTCGTGTTTTATCTCATTCTTATAAACTAAAACTTTTCTGTTTTCTTCGCTCCACCATAAAGTAATATCAGATTTATTAAAATTGAACGAAATATATTTTTCAAATTCATTTGATTTATCAACATTACTTATAGGCAATAGTCCCAAAGTTAAAGATTGAAGAAAAGATGTTTTCCCAAGCCCGTTTCTGCCTATTAAAATGTTGATGTTTTTTGATAATTCAGTTTCGATTTTTGAAAATATTTTAAAATTCTCAATTTCGATTTTTGTAATATATTGAGAACCTTTCCATTCTACTTTTATTTTTTCATTTTGAGCACCAATAAATTTTAACAAATCATCAACATCTATTTCTCTACCATGTTCGTCATCAAAATAGGTGTTTTTTTCAAGTGATTTATACTCTAAAAGTTTTTCGAAGTCAATTATAAATTCACGCCCTTTGATTTCTTTGAATTGTAAGTTACTTCTATAATAAAAAAAACGCATACAACTTGCCTTTTGTATTTTTTCTTCTTTACGTTTAGATGTTAACGAATTATATTGAATTTCATTTTTTTTATTCCAATTTTCTATGTGTTTTCTAATAAGGTTAAGTGTTTCTAATTGCTTTTTATTATTTCCAAAAATATAAATTATAAAACCACTACTATTTTTATGCATTGGATAAATATCTTTATGTCTAAAAAAACGATGCATTTCAAGTTCGTTAATATCATCAATAATTCGGATAAAACCATGATTTTCTTCGTTTTGAAAAAAAATTAAATTATCATTATAGGTGAAAGACAAATTTTTGTCATTAAAATTAAACAAATCGTCTTCTTTGTTTTCATCAAATCTTAATTTGTGAAACCTAAACCTAAAATCCCGTTTTTCATCTGTATATAGATAGCCAAATTGCAAAGAATTTAGAGGATTGTCTTCTATTTGTAGATCTCTAATATTTGCTAATTTATATAACTCATTAGTAATAGAAGTGATACGATTATTTTTTAGTGATAAAGTTCTTAATTTTTTAAGTTCAAATATTTCTTTTGGAATTTCATCAAGTTTGTTATTGTCATATTCAAATTTTTCTAAATTTGTCAATGTTGAAATTATTGCCGGAAATGTTGTAAATGTATTATTGGATAAATCAAGGTTTTTCAAACTTGGTAAACCCAATATTTCATTTGGAATTTCAGAAATTTTCGAATTACTAAAATCTAATGACCATAATTTTGAAAGTTTAAAAACAAAAGATGGAATTTGAGTAATAAATTCTCCCGTAATTGTGATAACTTCCAAATTTATTAAATTCGATAGAATTCCAGGTATTTGAGAATTTTTTATTCTGCGAAAATACAAATATTTCAGATGAATAAGCTTTGATATTTTCTCAAAATGCTCATCTGATATTTCAACATCTTCTATTTGAAGTTGATTAGATGTTTTTGCTTTTTCAATTATTTCATCAATATTTTGTTCCATTTCATTGTTTGTTGGTTAATTTTAATTTGCCCTAACATACCATATATTCAGTTGGGTCAAATTTTTGCTTTGTTTTCAGATTTACTATCAAAATTAATAGCGTAATTTTTTATGGAATCCCAAACAAAGAACAAACATACGAGAATTCACAGAGAGCCGCAAAGTTAAAACGTTGTTCGTAGTACTTTGTAGTTCTCTGATATTATCTCTGCGGCACTCCGCGATAAAAAGTCTGTTTATTAGGAGACTAAACCTGCACCAATTTTACATAATCCTCAGAGGATAGCAGTTTGTTCAAATCATCTTTTTGAGTCAATTTTATTTTAATAATCCATCCATTTACGTAGGGATCTTTGTTTACCGTTTCTGGATTGCTGTCGAGCAGCGGATTCTTTTCGATAATCTCGCCAGAAGCAGGCATAAACAAATCTGAAACAGCTTTAACGGCTTCTACGGTACCAAATATCTTACCCGCTGCAAGTGTTTCTCCAATAGTGTTCACGTCAAAATAAACAATATCTCCTAATTCATTTTGCGCAAAATCGGTAATTCCAATATAGGCAATGTCGTTGTCAACCATGATCCATTCATGATCTTCAGAATACTTTAAATTTGAAGGAAAATTCATGTTATTACTATTTTTAAGGTTGTTAATGTGTCTTGCAATTTTATGGTATTAAAGTAAATCTCAAACTTATCCCTACTTTGGTATTCGAAGTTGGGAAGCTGATGGATGTTTTTGGTTTATTAATGACTTGATCGTAGAAGAAGCGAATATTGAACTTCTCTGTGAGTGCATAATCGGCAGCAAATTTAATCGAAGTACTGGTTTCTCCAGCCGAAAACTGATCAACATTTTCTTCTATCTTTCGAATAATGGTGTATCTATTTCTTATAGACACATCTACACGTAGATTTAAGTCACTTTTGAATGCCTTTTGATTTCCACCAACAGTCAGATTGAATGCCAAGTCTTTGATTCTATATCCAAGCCCAAAAACATATTGAAATTCAGATGTTTCCATGATTTGACTATTATTCAAACTCATTGCCAACTCCCTCGAACGATTTAATTCAAAGACAGTCGAAAGACTGTTTTTCCAAAGAAAGTCAAAATCAATCAAGGGATTGAATTTTTCTGAAAGACTAACCATGGAAATGTCATTTTGGGGAATAAAGTAGTAATTCACTGAATCTTTTGAATAACTGAATCCATCAAAAGAAGAGGATTCGAAATCGAAATCAGAATTACTCATGTATCCTCCTACCCGATAGTCGCAGGTATAGGCATGACCGATGCTTACAGTTTTAAAGTATTTCTCAAAAAAGGGAAGCTTCCCTAATCCATCGTATTTAATACTCCAGTTAGGCATCGGAATTTTGGGAAAAGTATTCAGATTCGCATCTTTGGCTGACTTTCCTGCATAAGCAGCCAAAAAAGAAGTGATCAGAACATCTTGTGAAGTAGCGCCATAACCATTGGGATAACCATCATTTCGGGGTAAATTGGTGGCTGGATCAATGTTGGGATCATCGGGCCGATAGCCAGCATTCTGCCTTTGATTTGCAATCCTCCACCCAAGAATTAATCTATTGGTCATGAAATTTTCGTAAGCCTTGTTAGAAAAAGACTTCTCGTTCGTTTTCCATAGTGTGGTAGGAATCATAAAATATGATATGCTGTAAGTTCCTGTGTATTTGGGACTTTTAGCAACCAATTTATCGCCACCTTCATAGATATAAAATTCAGAAAATGAGAAAGACTCATTCTTATTGGCCTTCAGTTCAATCCGCATATCCGGAAAGGGTTGTATGGTTGCACGAATATTCAAGGTTTTTGTTTTATTGATCGTAAAAGGCATATTGAGTAATGAATCTGTTGACAGCCAACGATCAGTCACATAAGAATGTTTTTCACCCAGTTCCATATCTTGCCAACCCAGAGAAAAAGGCAAACCCGGAGTGAAAGGACTTCCAGTCCAGTCTTGCCCCAATATTCCACTGTTTCTCATGTAACCCGGTAAAATTGTTCCACCATTTTCGGTATAAGTTACCGAAATATTTTTTACCCCTATGATCGCATATACGGTGTGATCTACAATTTTTTGCAAAATACTTGGTTTCTTTTCCTTTTTGCCGCTTACCACTATAGAACAATTCGTTGCGTCCTGACTGGGCGTGAAACTTACTGTATTTTCATCTTCTACTTCGGTGGTTCCCTGAACAGCAGCCCCTTTTTCATCTGTTACTTTTACTGCAACACCTTGCATTGTTTTCAGGTTGTGGTTGATCTTTTTCGGTTTTCCGGCTTTTAAATCTCCTTCTTTGGTTTCAAATTTAACATCTTCAAACTTTTTCTGCTGCTTTCCCTTCATCCGCTGTTCAAGCTTTTTCATGTATCCAATTTTGTTGTACAAAGTAGTGATATTGGCTGTTCCATTCAAAGAAATGGTATTTGAATTCTTTATTGTATTCCCCATTTCCAGTGCAGCTTTGGGAGCTGCATCCCAGAAATAGTTTGCAGAATACCGCGCAGTAGAATTCAACCAATCGAGTAAGGGTAATTTGTTGATCGGTAGAGTCCAGTTTAAATCAACCTTATGATTATACTGGGTGGTTCTTCCAAAGCTCTTGTAATTATCCCAAAGCGAATCGCGTTTAGCTCTGAAGCTTGAAGAATCCTTATCATACGCACCATAAGGAGCATCCACTCTCGACATATTATTGGCCTGAAAATCGAGTTTCAAATCCTTGGTCAAATTATATTTCAAATCATATTGCCGACTCCATATTATATTGTGTTCTACATTTAAAGGCAATTGAATATCAGCGCCAGACAGATCACGCAACATAACTTCCCTGTATTTTCTGTTCACATCTGTTCTTAACGAAATCATTTGTGGCAAAAGATAGAAATTTATATCTTTAATCAGCCTTAGACTTTTATTGTTAAAGGTTTTCGATTTGGCAAAAGGGGTGTAGTTTTTAGGTCTTGCGCTAAAAGTATAATTCAAAGCAACGTAATGCTCCAATGAATTATCAAAAGTGGTCGTAATGTTATGCTTATTAATTTCATTGTAAGCATAAGTAGCAGACCAGTTTGAAATATCGAATGGATTATTCCTTTGTGTATTTATTTTTTGTTGCTGATTGTTGTTATTTGGGTTATTCCTCTGTTCGCCGTTTGCATTGTTCTGATCATTTGGATTTCCTACCAATTTCTTTTCTTCTTTTATAGGGTCAATCTTAATATTGGTAAAATTGATGCTCTTTCTTTCCGTAAAGTCTTGTGATCTGTTTTTCAAATCTTCTTTATCTTTTTTGGATATTTCGGGATTTGTTAGTGCCGTCTTAAAAGGTATATCAGGATCGAGAGGATTGTACTCAGGGTTTATGATTCCACGCGAATAAGAAAGGTACATCGGTAATTTGACACCATATTTTTTGTTAAAGAGTTTACCCATCTCGAAATTGGAAGTGATGTCATACTGAATAATTTGCTCTTTTTGTCGCTCATTTACTTTTTGTTCTATGCTTCCAAAACCAGGGGTACTGGTATTTCCCGAAAGAGTAAGAGTTCCAAAGTCAGCCAACTTGGTTGTAAGACGGCCATTGGCAGCCCATCCACCTTTGTCTTTAAAGTCTGCTAAACGAAGCTCATTGACCCATAATTCTGCCGATTTGCCGAGTCCGTCATCATTCACAGTATTTCTGCCTTGTGAAGGATTCCTAACGCCAATCATAATATTTTGAACATCGCCCAAATTGGGATTTCCCAAAACTTTAATTTTTGCATCTCCCTGTTGGTAAATGTAGGGACTGGTCATACTTACCAGACCGCTTCCATTGAGCATGGCGTTATTCCTTTGTTGTTTTGCGTAGGTGAGTAATTCCAAGGGCATGTCGATCCGGTTGGGCCAGACTTTTTCTTTATCTGCATCGTTTTCATCTCTGTAATTTCCCCAAGGGGTAACCTTAAGCGGAATTTCATACTCATAGTAATTTTCCTTCATATCGGTTCCAATTCTCACAAAAGCTTTCAGATCGCCATCTTTCAAGTCGTTTTCCAACTTACCCTCTGTATGCAGCCAAAGTTGCAATTTTTTATATTGTCTGAAATCCATGAAAAGTTCTTTGTAAATAGCTCTGGCATCGCCATCTTCGAGGCGATTGACTTTTAATACAAGTGCTTGCTCATTGAGCATTCTCATTTGCGGATTCATTGGATCTATGATTCTGTCAACATCCGGTGGTAGAATATATCGAATGGGTTCTCTGCTGCCGTTTTCTTCCAAATTGATCACAGATAACTCGAAACCCGTATTAATTTCAGGTTGTGGATCTGTGGTTGTTTCGCGACCTTGCGACATATCAAAGGGATAAGTTCTCCAGGTTTGCCCCACCATTCTGAATTCAGCCATCCGCATGATAATGGAATCCTTGAAATTGGTAAGGAATGTTCTTAAGAAACGTATCGATTTAAAGTCTTCAATATCACCTACTGTTTTGTATGGTTCTGTTACTGGAATGCGGAACAAATACCATTTTACCGTATCTATTTTATTGTTTTTTCTTTTTCCTACATCCACGATCATATCCTGAATATAAGGATTCAATCCAATCCCCATGGTTGTGGGCGAAATGGAAATTTTGTATTGAAAAAATCTTTCAGCTTCATCTAATCGTCTGTCTTGATTTATATCTTCCTTATCCGGGAAATTTCCGTGAACCCCCAATACTTCGGATTCACCATTGCCCGAAACCGGAACATCACCTTCCAATCCGTTATAGAGCTTATACCTTTGCAAAATGGGAACCTTATCATCATCATAGTCTGATCCTTTGTAAAAATGAAAGTTGTCATTAGATGGATCATCCAATGCTTTAAGGTAGGCTGTGTTGGAGATTTGCCTTAATTGATCAATATAAGGTCTGAAAAAAGATAATTCCTCAGCATCTGATAATCCATCCAAACCTACATCCTGATAGGCTCTGGATTCGGGAATATTATCAAAAGTTTGAACTAATTCATTTGTTTTGGGTATTTTACCGAAATTGGTCGATAACTCCTTTTCTTCATCATCGCTCAAGCCATTTTCAAATGTCTTTTTTGAATCTTTCAGAATGTCTTCGGAGATATCTCCCAGTTCAAAATACACATCTCCCCCTGAATGGTCAGGATTATTTATAAAAGGGTCTAAGAGCCAAAATTCAACATAACTGATATTACGCAATTCAAAATCGGGCGAATAATTTCTGCGCATAATACCACCCCAGCGGGTTTCGGGGCTATTCAACAAACCTTGTGAATTGATACCAGCCGAATACTGAGTAGGATTTGTTTCATAATTGTAAGGCCCCTTTTCATTCGGATAAAATGCAATATTTAATATCGGCGCTGGCATTTCCTGTCCGGTTTCACTTTGTCTTTTAGGAAACAAATCTGTTTCATAAATCTCTCGCACATAAGGATCGGATCTTTGGTCTGCGTCACTCCTCAAATGATCTGGTGTATAGGTGGATCCTCTCACCAAATCGGGATTTATCACATACCAGGATAATTTAGCTCTGTTATAGCCACTCGCCATTTGGTTTACTAAAAGCCCTTCATTGAAATTCCCGCTGGGAACACTGGAAATATACCAAGAACTGGGTTGAATCAGATTTTCTTCAATGGCCTCATTGTCAAAATCATCAATATAGCTTGTTCCTTTTTTATCAATAAAGCGGGAGCTGCCTGGAATCAACTGGGCAAATTCTCCTTCAAAAGTGATTGTTGAGGGTTCTTTGGTTTCGATCAAGGGAAGTCGATCAATCCATTTTGTCAACAAGGGAACTTCATGACTAAATGCAGCGTCAAAGCCCCAAATTGTGTTGGAAATGGGTTCATCACCAAAAGACACTTTGTGAGTAAGAGGACGTTCATGCAAATGCAATACGGTTCCACCCACATTGAAATTATCATTGAACTTATAATTTAAGTGACTTCCCAATAACGTTCTTGTTCCAACGGCATACATGGCTTGATTTTCGAGCGATACTTTTATCGGAGTTCCAGACTCGAGCAAGGCATCGTCCAAAATAGAGACTCTACCTAAATCATAGTCAACGGTATAATCAATTCCTTCTTCCAGAGAACGACCACCTGCCACAACCTTCACCGAACCTTTGGGTATATTCATTGCATTGAGCTGAATCTGAGAACCTGTCGAAGATTTATAAGTTCCCCGTATCATGAATTTATTTTTTTCTGCAGACAACTTAGCTTTCACGAGCGTAGAGTCATATAACTCGGTAAATGAAATTCTTTTTGCAAATTCTTTATTTTCTTCTGAAACAGGATCTTTACCGGTTGTTATTCTGTATATATACTCACCAAAGGGTTCCAATACAGGAAAAATAACACGCCCCTTTTCTGGCAAAATCGTGATTCCCTGAATAAAGTCAAAACGCCCGTCGGGCTGGGGATCCAATTGGGTGTTCAGATTATCCAGATTCATGGCATTCAATAGAATTTTATTTTTTGCAGCACCATTGGGAAGATAATTCAGGTAGTTCCCTGTAAAAACATCATTATAAAGTACTTCGAGAGTAAAATCTTCGGCATTGATCTGGTATGCACCCACTGCATAGATATTTTTCATCATCAAATCCCAAACAGGTGAACGAGGAGAAAGATTTGTTCCCTTGATCAATTTTGCCACCAGCGTTTTTGGAGCTGGAATACCATTTGAAAACTCCCCAACTCTATATGTTTCACCATTCATGGTATATTCATAAGCTACCGCCAAAATCTCATCCGAATTTAAAGCCGAATTTAAGGAAATATATCCCAACTGATTATTTACGGTATATTCATTGGCATCTAATTTACGGGCATTTTCGATTTTTTCGTAGTCACGACCCAAGCGGAAATTATAAGGTTCACCTGCAAGCTGATCCAAAATGGATGATACTTTCCCAATATCCCTGATTCCTTCATAATCATCCAACAAGGTTCTATACAAAGAGTTCGTTTGATTCGAAGGATAAATAAGATTATTGGGTTTTATGAATGCATCTGAATAAATATTATTGTTATTCGGATCATTATAAGGCGGTTTCAGTCCTTCACTTAAATCTGTAAAACCGACAATATTACGAGCATTGTCATAATCATTGGTTTTATTTGTAATCCAGACTTCCACTTTGGTAATGGTAACACCCGATTTTATGATAGGCAGTTCCGCAAGTGCTGATTCATAATTATCTCTAAAGTAATAGGATAAAAAGAAGTGCCTATTGGATTCATATTTATCAGCAGATAATTTAAACTTGGAAATTTGTGCCCCACCTTGCAGTTCCATGGTTTCGCTTTCACTTTTCTGTTGCGAAAATATACTGGTAACGGTCAAGCGACCAAACTGTAGTTCCGTTTTAAATCCAAACAAACTCTGACTTCCGGTTATCAATGTTCCATTCAAGGGCAAAGAAACATTTCCTGCTTCAATGCTTTTTACTATTTCGTCTTCCTTACCTGTATAACCAATTTTGGTTTTATTCTCAAAATCAAAAGTGGCTTCTGTATTGAAATTGATACCCAGTTTTAATTTATCGCCGATAGAACCATTTACACCTAATTGGATTTTGGTATCAAAATCAAAATTTACGGTCTTTTGAAGCTTCTGAGATAAATTAGGGTTTTGTACCTTGGATATGTTGGCACCAAAGATCAATTCTGCCGAACCTTGTGGTTTGATTTCTATGGTATTGCTTCCGAATATTTTATCAAAAGCTTCGCCCGGAATCCTTAGTTTGGGTTGCCAGCCGCCTTGCTTTCCAATGTTGTCTGTACGAATTCTCTGTTGCCAGTATTCATTCATCGACTTGTCAAAATCGTAGTTCAAATATTCTTCAAAGCCCAGCGTTTGAGGCGTTCTGTAATCAAGAGAACCTGCTCTGTTCTTTACAACGAATTCGCGCCTTCGCGGATCGTACTCTACTTCCGTACTGATGTTTGACGGGTTCTTTAAATAGAGATCGCTCTGGGTGTTGGGTTGGTGTACATTCTCCGTGTTATCTTTAAATGGATAAGGTAAAATTGTGTCCTTGATGCCCGAATCGATTTGATTGCGAAGAATCGATTTTTGATCCAAATTTGTATGTGGTTTCTGCATTGCCATAGCAAAGAAAACACCAGAAATTGCACCTGTAATTAATAAACGACCAATCTTTTTCAAAGCTTTTTTCATTTAAATTCATCAATACATATTTCATTGAACAATGGATTTTTAAATTCATCCATGCCAAATAAAATAAAAACTTATCACAATTTTAAGGTAACTCTCAGGAATTGGAATTTGGATCGAAAATTAATACTTTCCGTATTTCGCATTTCAAAGATTTATGCAAATTTGAAACCTATAGCAGGAAATTATAAAAATCTTTTAATGAACGATATTCCACTAACTTCAAGAGGCAAATGTAAAAATATTTTCATTATCAAAAACAATTCCAGTCTTTACCCTAAATGTAATGTAGAATCATAGGCATTAAAGAAGTTTTAAAGCAGTTTTTATGAGGTCTTCCAAAGAAATATCTTTGTTTTTTGATAGTATGTTTTGTATGGTTTTTTCACAATTATTCTTGTTAAAGCCAAGAACTTCCAAAGCCGACATTGCTTCACTTTTTATGGAAAGATCTTGTTTAATAATTTGTGTTGGAATATCCGAATTCACTTTATGAATTTTGTCTTTAAGCTCCACAACCAATCTTTGGGCTGTCTTTAATCCAATACCTTTTACCGATTTGATCGTATCAATGTCTGCATTTGCTATGGCATTTCCCAGTTCAATAGGCGATAAAGTGGACAACATCATTCTTCCTGTATTTGCCCCCACACCCGAAACTGAAATTAAATATCGAAATACTTCTCTTTCGAAAGTATCAAAGAATCCGTAAAATAAGTGAGCATCCTCCTTGATTACCTGATGAAGATAAACTTTTGCATCATTGAGTCCATTCAATTGGGTATAAGTATTCAATGAAATATGAATATGATACCCCATTCCATTGTTATCTATGACAACAAAAGTGGGTGTAAGCTCTGTAATTTTACCGTTTATATACTCGTACATCAATTTTATTTATAACTATTTTGTATCTGTTTGTCTGTTGCCTTTTTACGGGGCTCGACGGTTCAAAATCAAACCAAAAACAGGTTTCGTTTAATGTCCATGCCAAACAACTATATTGCGTTGTTTCTGAGCTGGTAATTCGAATAGCTCTGCAAGATTTATTCTACGCAAAAAGCGCAAAATCCTGAACGAGCACCAAATTCTGTGTAACTTGCAATCATCATATTTTACATAAACTGATAGATTGTTTTTGATACAAAAAGGTTGCTTTAAGAAATGAAATATTTCTATTCAATTGCTCTTCACAATCGACCACAAATATATAAAAATCGTGAATATAGAAAATTCTTTTATCAAAAATCATACAAAATCCATCGAATCACTGAACTTATTCTTATTAGCCACCATTATCCATTATTTCTTGTTATCTTTGTTCCCTTGTTTAATCTAATTTGCCCCTTAAAAGCTTGTATTATATTGTATAGCTTTTGGCAAAATAAATCATAGAAAATGGACTATATAAAGATTTTTCTTAAAGATAAAAAGGATAAATCATTGAGACGACTTCATCCTTGGGTTTTCTCCGGCGCAATTGATCGAATTGATGGAACAGCTTATGAAGGCGAAATTGTTGAAGTTTATACCAAAGAAAAAGAATATATAGCCACTGGGATTTTTCATATTGGTTCTATCGCTATTAAAATCATTAGTTTTGAACAAATCGAGATTAACGATGATTTCTGGAGAAATAAGATTCAAAAGGCTATATTGTATAGACAAAGTTTAGGTTTTTTTGACAACAGTCAGACGAATATTTTCAGACTTATTCATGGTGAATCGGATGGATTGCCAGGCTTCATTGCAGATTATTACAATGGTGTTATTGTTTTTCAGTTCCATTCTTTGGGTCTATTCCACAAAAAAGAATTATTTACCGAAATAGTTCGTGATCTGTTGCAAGATAAGGTACATTGCATCTATGACAAAAGTCTCAATTCACTGCCGCATAAAGCAGAACATCCCCATAAAAATTCATTTCTATTTGGAGAAACTGCCGAAATTGTTGGAACAGAATATGGTCATAAATTTCATATAGATTTATTGGAAGGCCAAAAGACCGGCTTCTTCATTGATCAACGCGAAAACAGACTTTTATTGCAGAAATATTCCAAAGATAAAACTGTACTCAATGCTTTTGGATATACCGGTGGATTCTCCGTTTATGCTGCCGGAAACGGAGCAAAGGAGGTTCACACGATGGATAGTTCAAAAAGGGCTTTGGAATTTGCCCAAAAAAACATTGACCTGAATTTTCAAAATTGCAATCATCAAAATATTTGTGAAGATGCATTTGAATTTCTTTCTAAAATTAAAGGTGTTTACGACTTAATAGTTTTGGATCCTCCCGCTTTTGCAAAACATTTAAATGTTCTCAAGCAAGGATTGAAAGGATACAGAACCATCAATCAAAAAGCTATGGCACAAATAAAACCTGGGGGAATATTATTTACCTTTTCATGTTCACAGGTCGTTTCGAATGAAGAGTTTCGAACGATGATTTTTTCAGCAGCCAACGATGCAAAAAGAAACGTAAGAATTATGCATCAATTGAGCCAACCTGTAGATCACCCTGTTTCTGTTTTTCATCCAGAAAGTGAATATTTAAAGGGGCTTGTATTGCATATAGAATAATTCGAAATTGAGTTTATTTATTTACAAAAGAAGTTTTGAAAAGACTCACACTTCTTTTGTTTACTTTCTTTTGAAAATGTAAATTCCAGACTTCCTTGAATGAGTTTCTTACAATGAAACCGAAGTCCTGAATCTATGACTCAAAGCGTAGAATTACTTCATCACGCTTATGGGCAGCCAAAGAAGCTAAATAGCGGGTCTTCCTCTGTGTATGCTTGGCTCCGGGTATCTTATGAATAAGCTCAAGACCCTCCACAAGTCGATTTTGATCCACACCATAAGTTTTGAAGAGATTTAATATTTCCTTGTGGGTTAAAGCTACATGATAGAAACGGTTGGCCTTGCCAAAAAAGGCTTCAGGAAACGTACTCTCATCTTCCAGACCTAAGCGACTTGCAAGAGTAGGTTGGTTTACGAAAATCATCCGGGCTAATCGATAATTTTCATAAAAACTTGACTTTGCAAGCTCTTTTAATTCTGCCAATTTATCATAAGCAACCAAACTTAAGGTTACTTCGTTTCGCGCTTCCCTTACCAACTGATACGTTTCGTTGCATAGAAGCAAACCTTCATTTAATCTCTCAATATCGTAGCCAAACTCCATGATTCTGTTTAGCAAATCATCATCAGACAGAAAAATATCAAGAATTTTCTGATATATTTCTATTTGAACCTCAATATGTTCTTTCTGATCTGGTTTTGAATATAAATTCATGATACAATATTATTTTGAATTACAACATATTAAAAATATTATTAAGTATTTATTTATGTGCAAATATATAAAATATAGATGAATAACAATATTTAAACAGTTAATTTATTGTTATATGTTTTTCTTGAGTATGTATGGATAGATTCGACTCAGTTACAAACGAAGACGAACGTGGGAAAATTTGTGGATGAATCGCACCCACAGAAATAATAGGTTAGGTTTGAATAACAAGAGTAAATCACCCAATGGTAAATCATCAATATGTTTTGAATAAGAAAATTCGAGTTTGCGGATTTTAAAATTAGCAAATTATTTTACTCAAAATATCCGGTTTGAACATGATCGCCTGTATATTGGGTTGATTTGGATTTTTCAATTAAATTCACATATTCATCATCAGTCAAATCGTTGTAATAATAGTTGACAGGATCCACTTGCTTTTCGTCTTTATAAATTTCATAATGAATATGGACAACCTCCGATAATCCCGTGGTTCCCATTAAAGCTACTTCCTGACCGCGAACAACTTTCTGTCCTGTTTTTACCAATACTTTATTTAAATGTCCATATACACTTTTGAAGCCGAAACCATGATCAATAATTATAAAGTTGCCCAAACTAAAATGATAATGAACCCGAATTACTTTTCCATCGCCTGTCGCATAGATAGGTGTGTTCAGTTTTCCACATAAATCTACCCCCTTGTGCTGACAGGAAACTCCTGTAATAGGATTTACCCGTAAGCCAAATGGACAAAAGCCCGTAATGTCAGATTTTTTTACTGGTTGTATTGCAGGGAAGCATTTTAGCATTTTTTCTTTATTGCGAATAAATTGTATGAGTTGGTCATAAGATTTGGATTGTACATAGATTTCCTTTGAAACTATATCCAAGCTCATTTTCGTAGAATTTACCAAATTATTATGTGAAAATCCTGATATTTTTGGGTATCTATCTGTTCCGCCAAATCCGGCTTTCCGAACAGTATTGGGGATTGAAGCCGTTTCGAACACAGGACGGTAAAGTTCATTGTCGCGCCATGCAAGAACTTCCAATACTTTTTCCATTTCATTCGTCTTGTGCCTGATGGAGCTGAATTCTGACAACAGCGCTTTATTTTTGTATTTGAGGAATTGAATCTTGGGTAAGTCAAAAAATGAAATAAGTAACACAAAGCCAACCAAACCAAAAACAAGGCTGAGGGAAAAGTATTGACTTATTTTTTTTAGATAAAAATCAAAACCTTCATTTTCTTTTGAGAACGTGAGACTTTCGGGATTGAAAACAAATTTGCCTGAATCATTCTGTAGCATAATTGTTCTTTTTAAGTTACACGAAGCAAGCGTTTCATTGTATCTTGGAAGTAACATCCAATTCAATTCATATTGGTAGAATAACACAATCGCTTCGTTACGCAAATTTATAATAATTCTTTGAAAATAAAAATAAATAAAAAGTTTCTATTCTTGTTTGTATAAAAAAAATAATTACTTTTGTCATTCTGAAAAATAGGATGATGTATTTTTAATTTATTGAGAATTATGTATTTAGATACGGAAAAGAAGTTGGAGATTTTTACGACTTATGGAAAGAGCGCCACAGACACGGGTGCGCCTGAGAGTCAGGTAGCTTTGTTTTCACATAGAATCAATCATCTAACAAATCATTTGAGAGAAAACCGTAAGGATTTCAGCACACAAAGAGCATTGCTCAAATTGGTTGGTAAGAGACGGAGACTTTTGGATTATTTAAAACACAAAGATATTGAAAAGTACAGAGCACTGATTAAGACTTTGAATTTAAGAAAATAAAGGCAATCACAATTGCCTTTTTTTTCGTTCAATTATGACAACTATCTCAAGCAAACTTGCAAACATTTGCTCAAACCATTCTGCCACAAAAATCAGACTGGTTTGAAATTCCTATGAATGATAGAGAAATACAAATCATACAATTTGCAAAGTTTGCTGACAAATTGCTGAAAAAATTATAAAAAAGACTAAAAAAAACCGAAAGTATGAATTTTATTGAAAAAGAAATTGATTTAGGCGATGGCAGAAAAATAACAATAGAAACGGGTCGATTGGCAAGACAAGCCGATGGTTCCGTTGTAGTGAAAATGGGCAAAACCATGTTGTTGGCTACAGTTGTGGGAGCAAAAGATGGAAAGCCTGATGCCGATTTTATGCCCTTATCAGTTGAGTATCAAGAAAAATTTGCATCTATTGGTCGATTCCCAGGCGGCTTTTTAAGAAGAGAAGGCAAACCCAGCGACAACGAGGTGTTAA